>X415_White_Rhinoceros__coassemble_55_pt1 | contig 32467 bp, 27 predicted proteins | sample X415_White_Rhinoceros__metabat2_low_PE_004 | metagenome-assembled genome bin X415_White_Rhinoceros | reverse complement strand
CGCCCGTGCTGCCGCTGGCGAGGACGTTCTTGAAGGCGATGTAGCGGCCGGTGCCAGAGTAGCTGGAGAAGTCGACAGTCACCTGCTCCATGTTGGTGGGCAACGAGCCGGCAACGACTCCGCATTGGGGAGTTCGTGATACCCGACGACTCCATCATGGCCGTGGTGGGGACGAACGATGAGCGATTTAGAAACTGGATTCAGAAATTCAAAACTTCATTAACTGAAAAAAAAATCTTATCTTTGCATTTTAAATATATTCGTCGGTATGCGCGTAAAGTTTTTAAAATGTGTCCTTTTGGTGTGTTTCGCTATGGCGGCTGTGGCGGCCGATGCGCAGAAACTCATCACTTATGAGGCAGGCATGGGTACCCGCGACCAGGCCGACCCCGACACCTGGATCCTCTATCAGAACGTCCGCGCCGAGCATGACGGCATGGTGATGTACGCCGATTCGGCACTGCTCAACCAAACGGTCAACGACCTTACCGCCTTCGGCCACATCCGCATCTGCCTCTCCGACACTACCACCATCTATGGCGACCAGCTCTACTACGACGGCGAGAGCCGCGTACTGGATATCTGGGACGACACTGTGCGCCTCGTCGACGGCAAGACGGTGCTCAAGACCGACCACCTCTCGTACGACCGCTATTCTTCCATTGCCACCTACGACACCTGGGGCCGCACCACCAACAAGGACAAACGGCTGGTGAGCAATGTGGGCAACTACAATTCCGACACCAAGGATTTCTTCATCTACACCAACGTGGTGCTCACCGACTCCAACATGCGCATGGAGACCGACACGCTGATATACAATCTCGACAGCCACGTGGCCGAGTTCTGGAGCCCCACGCATATCTATACCGACTCCACCACCATGTACAGCGAGCACGGCACCTACAACACCGACTTGCGCTATGCCTACAGCACCAAGGCTTCGGAGGTGCACAACGGCGAGAAGCACCTCACCTGCGACACGCTGCACTACTACGAGGAAACCGAGTTTGGCAAGGCACTGGGACATGTGGTGCTTATCGACACCGTGAACGAGATTATCAGCACCTCGCGCTATGCCGAGACTAGCCAGGAGAAGCACACCTCCTTCGTCACCGACAGCGCGTTGGTGCGCATGGTGCGTCGCGACAACGAGGACAGCACCGCAGCTTCCGACACACTCTATCTCCACGCCGACAGCATACTGGTGATGAACGACTCGGCGCGCAAGTTCCAGTCGGTCATAGCCTACAGGCATGTGAAGATGTTCCGCGGCGAGTCGCAGGGCATGTGCGATTCGATGTACTATTCGGCGCCCGACTCTGTGTTGCGCATGTTCCGCAAACCAGTGCTGTGGTATGAGCACTACCAGGTATCGGCCGACACCATCGTCGTGGAGCACGACACCAACGGTGCCAAGAAAGCCTACCTCAACGGCAATAGCCTCTGTGCCGAGCGGCTAGACCCCGAGAAATTCAACCAAGTGAAAGGCCGCAACGTGGTGGTCTACTTCACTGAGGGAGAGCCTCAGTATGCCGACGTGCTGGGCAATGCCGAGATGGTCTATTACATCACCGACGAGGATGCTGCAGGCAATCCCACGCTGATAGGCGTCAATACTGGCACGGGAGCCACGATGAAGATTTATTTCGTGGACCGCGCTGCCGACCGCGTGGTGGCACAGGGCAACCCCGACATGAGCACCTATCCCCTCGACAAGCTAGAGGCTGCCAAGCGGGTGCTGGGCGGATTTGAGTGGCAGGATGGCCAACGTCCCCTCAAGCCGCTGGATGTCTTCCTTTGGAATGCCAAGGAGTGACAAAATGTCACCCCCACTTGGCTTGGCACAAGATTTTCTCGTGAGGGGGCTACTTACTAATCAATGAATAATAAAGATAATAATATGGATCAAGAAGAAAAAGACCTCGAACAGCAGAACCAGTCAGCAGAACAGCAGCCTGCCGCAGAGCAGCCCCAAGAGCAGCCTGCCGCCGAACAGCCTGAGCAGGAGTCTCCCAGCAAGAAAGAACGCCGCAAACGCCACGAGCGTCACGACGATAGCGCCGAGAAATTGCAAGAGATGGGCGAGAAGCTGGCCAAGGCCAACGATAACTACTTGAGGATATTTGCCGACTTTGAGAACTACCGCAAACGTACCAACCTTGAGAAGGCCGAGCTCATACTCAACGGCGGAAAGGGCGTGATAGAGGCCGTGCTGCCCGTCATCGACGACATGGAGCGCGCCCTGCAGTCGATTGCCGACGAGAATGCCAAAGAGGGTGTGACGCTCATCTACAACAAGCTCATGAACATTCTGGCACAGAAGGGCCTCAAGCCCATGGAGGCCAAGGGGCAGAAGTTCGACGAGATGCTGCACGACGCCGTGGCGCAGATTCCTGCTGCCGACGAGAGCCAGAAGAATACCATCATCGACGTGACCCAGAAGGGCTACTACTTGAACGACAAGGTACTGCGCTTCGCAAAAGTGGTGGTGGCCATCTGATAATCAAAAAGGTTCGATACGGTCTATTATATTGAGTTAAGACTATGGCAAAAAGAGACTATTATGAAGTGCTAGGCGTGGGCCGCAATGCCACTCCCGACGAGTTGAAGAAGGCCTACCGCAAACTGGCCTTGCAATACCATCCCGACCGCAACCCGGGTGACAAAGAGGCAGAGGAGAAGTTCAAGGAGGCTGCCGAAGCCTACGACGTGCTGAGCAACCCCGACAAAAAGGCACGCTACGACCAGTTCGGCCATGCCGCTTTCGAAGGCGGTGCCGGCGGTGGCGGCGGCATGAACATGAACGACATCTTCTCGCAGTTCGGCGACATCTTCGGCGACTTGTTCGGCGGCGGTGGTTTCGGCGGATTTGGCGGATTTGGCGGCGGCAGCCGCGGAGGTCGCCGTGCAACCCCGCGCGGCAGCAACCTGCGTATCAAGGTGAAGCTGACGCTGGAGGAAATCGACAAAGGATGCGAGAAGAAGATCAAAGTGAGCAAGTATGTGCCCTGCAAGACCTGCGGAGGCACCGGCGCTCGCAACAACAACTATGAGACCTGCCCCCATTGCCATGGTTCGGGCGTGGTGACCGAGGTGCGTCGCACCATCCTGGGACAGATGCAGACCCAGAGCGTATGCCCCCATTGCGGCGGCGAAGGTCGCATCATTAAGGATAAATGCCGCGACTGCAACGGCGAGGGCATTGTCCGTTCTGAAGAAATCATCACCATCAATATCCCCGCCGGCGTATACGACGGCATGCAGCTCAGCCTCTCCGGCAAGGGCAACGCAGCCCCCCACGGCGGCGTGCCTGGCGACCTCATCGTGCTGGTGGAGGAGGTTCCCAGCGACATTTTCGAACGCCAGGAGACCAACCTATACTACAACGCCTTCATTACCTTTGCACAGGCTGCCATGGGTGCCTCGGTGGAGATACCTACCCTGTCGGGCAAGGTGAAGGTGAAGATCGATGCCGGAACCCCCTCTGGCAAGGTGCTGCGCCTCAAGGGTAAAGGACTCCCCGAAGTGAATGGCTACGGACGCGGCGACCTGCTGGTGAGCGTGAACGTGTGGGTGCCCAAGAACCTGTCGCGAGAGGAAAAGGAACTGCTGGAAAAACTGGACAAGTCGCCCAATTTCCAACCGTCGCCATCCAAGCAGGAACGCGGATTCTTCGACAAGATGAAGGATTTGTTCAACTAGGCTCCATGCCGACGTGCCCCCTATAAATACCGCATAATATGAAAATGACCGAAGCTTTCCTTCAATATGTCTGGCAGCACCAGCTGTTGGAAGGCGAGCTTCGCACTACCGACGGGCTGCCCGTCGTGGTGGAGCGGCCCGGTACGCTGAATAGCGACGCGGGGCCCGACTTTGCCAACGCACAGGTGAGGGTGGGGGAGACCCTCTGGGCCGGCAACGTGGAGGTGCACCTCAAGACCTCCGACTGGAACAGCCACAAACATGCCAACGACCGCGCCTACGACAACGTGGTGTTGCATGTAGTGTATCAAGACGACTGCGGCTCCACCATCCAGAACTGCCACCAGCTGCCCATCCTCGAACTGCGCCACCATATTCCCGACATCGTTTGGAACAACTACGATGCCCTCATCGACCCTCCTGAGCCGATGCCCATCCCATGCATGGAGTATCTCGGCAAGGTGAACCCCATGTTCGTGTCGGCCTACCTCGACCGCCTTGTCGTCGACCGCTTGGAACGCAAGTGCGACGTGGTGCGCCGCCTGCTGGATGAGAGTCACGGCAACTGGGAGCAATGCTGCTACTGGCTGCTGGCACACTATTTTGGAGGCAAGGCCAACAGCTTTCCCTTTGAGTTGCTGGCCAAAAGCACCGACCCCAATCTCTTGGCTCGCTGGCGCGATAAGCCCCAACGCATCGAGGCACTGCTATTTGGCCAAGCCGGGATGCTGGAGGGCTATTTCGACGATGAATATCCCCGCCAGCTGCAAGTGGACTACGAGGCGCTGCGCCAGGGAGCAAGGCTGACGCCCATCGCGGGCTACCTATGGAAGTTTTTCAGGCTGAGGCCCTACAATTTTCCCACGTTGCGCATCAGCCAGTTCGCCCAACTGGTCTGCCAGTCGCAGAGCCTCTTCAGCCGCCTGTTGGAATGCTCCGATGCGGCTGAGATGCAAAAGATTATTAAAGTGCGGGCATCGGACTATTGGAACGACCATTTCAGGTTCGACCATCCCTCGCCCGGCAAGGAGAAATGGCTGGGTGACGAGTTTGTCAACCTGCTCATCATCAATGCTTGGGCACCGCTGCTGTTTGAATATGGCAACCAGCACGGCAGTCAAGAGCATAAGGACCATGCCATTGAACTATTGGAACAGCTGCCTCCCGAAGGCAACCGCATCATCCGGTTGTGGAAACAGGTTGGCATCACCGCCGAGAACGCGGCGCAGAGCCAGGCCTTAATACAACTTTATAATGAACATTGCAGCCAGCATGACTGTTTGCACTGCCAGCTGGGATATAAAATCATCGCACCGTGAAACCTATAGAAATAACTCATCTTCTGACAGATGCTGCCGCCGTCGTGGCCGACCGTGAAAGCGAGGTGCGGCAGTTGTTGATAGATAGCCGCCACCAAGGCGACGTGACAGACGGGCTCTTCTTCGCCATCGTCACGAAACGCAATACTGGCTGCCGCTTTGTCTATGACATGTATCGTAGAGGAGTACGCAACTTCGTGGTGCCGCGCGAGGGCTGCGAGCCTTTCCGCGATGACTTGGCACGCTGCGAGGGCGCCAACTTCTGGTATGTGGGCAATGTGGTTGCCGCCTTGCAGAAGATGGCTGCATGGCATCGCCTACAGTACAATATTCCCGTGGTGGGCATCACTGGAAGCAACGGCAAGACTATCGTCAAGGACTGGATTGTGCAGATGCTCTCGGACATCTGCCAGGTGGTGTCGAGTCCTCGCAGCTATAACTCGCAGATCGGCGTGCCGCTGTCGGTGTGGCAGATGGACGGCGATGACGAGTTGGCGGTGTTCGAAGCGGGTATCTCCCAGGCTGGCGAGATGGAGCAGCTGCGCGACATCATCCGCCCCACGATAGGCATCTTTACCAACATCGGCCAAGCGCACGATGAGAATTTTCTCTCCCGCAAGCAGAAGATTGCCGAGAAACTTCAGCTTTTCACCCATTGCGAGACTCTCATTTATTGTACAGACCACAAGGATATCCATTCTGCCATCCTTGAGCAGGAGCGCTTTCGCCAGTTGCGCCGCTGCACCTGGGGTAGCAGCGAGGAGGACTTTGTGCGGCTGATTTCTGCCGAGCCTGCGGGACGAGGCACTCGGCTGCGCGTCAGCCATGCAGGCCGTGAGACCGAACACGAGATTCCATTCGCCGACCGCGCCTCTATCGAGAATGCCATGCATTGCATCACGTTGCTTTACGCCTTAGGCTATGGCGAAGAGGTCATCTCGCAGCGTTGCGCCCGTCTTACCCCCGTGGCCATGCGGCTCGAGATGAACGAGGCCATCAACGGATGCCTCCTCATCAACGATAGCTACAGCTTGGACATCACGTCGCTCACCATCGTGCTAGACTATATCCAGCATGACCGCCAGCATGAACAAAAGACGCTCATTGTCAGCGATGTGCTACAGTCGGGGATGCCAGAAATGGACTTGTATTCCAAGTTGGCCGATCTAGTGGAACGCTACGGCATCAGCCGACTCATAGGCATCGGTGAGGCCATCCAACGCAACAAGGCACTCTTCAAGATAGAGAAAGCTGCCTTTTTCTCCTCTACCGAGGAATGCCTGCAACAATACGATTTCGATTTGTTTAATAATGAGACTATCCTGCTCAAGGGAGCAAGGAAGTTCCATTTCGAAGATATTGCCAAAGCCCTCCAACGCAAGAACCATCAGACTATCATGGAGGTCAACCTTGACAACCTGATAGGCAACCTCAACTATTTCCGTTCGCTTATCCGCCCCACAACAAAGCTCATGGCCATGGTGAAGGCGGCCTCCTACGGAGCAGGCAAGGTGGAAGTGGCCAATGCATTGCAATTTAACCATGTGGATTATCTCACGGTGGCCTATGCCGACGAAGGAGTCGATTTACGTCGACATGGGGTCACGGTGCCCATCATGGTGATGAATCCAGAGGAAGAGAGTTTTGACGACATTATCCGCTATCGGCTTGAGCCCGATATCTATAGTTTCCGCATTTTCGATGCTTTTTCTGAGTCAATACGCCTCATGAAGGCTGACGGGGAGAAGGTAGGCGTGCATATTGAGTACGATAGCGGTATGCACCGCCTCGGTTTTTCCGATGGCGACCTCGCCGAACTTGAGAGGCGTCTATTGGACCCAGGCTGCGTGTTGCGCGTGCAGTCCATTTTCTCGCACCTCGCCTGTAGCGAAGACCCAGAGATGGATGATTTCACGCGGTTGCAGATTTCCCGTTTCTCGCAATGGAGCATCGACTTAAAGACGTCTATTGGTGATGATTCCATCTTGCGTCACATACTCAATTCGTCCGGCATCGTTCGTTTTCCCGAGGCGCAGATGGACATGGTGCGATTGGGCATCGGCCTCTATGGCATCGCCCCTCAGCCTGAGGTGCAGCGGCAGATAAAGCCTGTCAGTTGCCTCAAGACTAAAATATCGCAGATTAAGGATATTCCAGAGGGCGACTCGGTCGGCTACAACCGCCGCTGGATTGCTAAGCGCCCCTCGCGGATAGCCATCATCTCCATTGGCTATGCCGATGGCCTCAGCCGGCAACTGGGCTATGAGCGCGGCCGTGTTTCCGTGGCAGGCAAGCAGGTGCCCATCATTGGCAGCGTATGCATGGATATGTGCTTTCTCGATGTCACCGATGTCGACTGCAGCGAAGGTGACGACGTGATTATTTTCGGCGATGCCGACTTGCTGCAGCAAGTGGCACAGTCGGCAGGCACCATTCCCTACGAGGTGCTTACCTCCGTCTCCCCACGCGTCAAACGTATCTATTATCAAGAATAAGCTATTTGCATAGGTTCCCAAGCAGCTAAATACAAATGAATAAAACCGTTAGGCCCGCCCAATTATCCGATGTCGACGCCATTATGTCCATGTGCGACCACTCTCGCAGCATCATGCGCAGCAATGGAAACACAACGCAGTGGGTCAACGGATACCCCTCCAGACAGCAGATAATACTGGACATTGAGCAGCAGCATGGTTTCTTGGTCGTCGACAGCGCGGTTCCCGTGGGCTATTTTGCTTTCATCGTTGGCGCGGACCCCACCTATGCCGTCATCGAAGAGGGATGTTGGCTCGATGATGACACTCCCTATGGCACCATACACCGCATGGCTTGCGCACCTGGTAGCAACGGGGTGGCGCACTGCGGCATCGACTGGTGTAAGCGGCAAGCGGTTTCGTTGCGTGCTGATACCCATGCCGACAACCACATCGTCCAACACATTCTCGAGTCGGAAGGCTTTACCTATTGCGGCATCATCCATATCGCCGACGGCACTCCACGCCGTGCCTATCAGCTCATGCGTTACCCCGAAGTGGATGCTTTGTTGCGCGCCTATGTTGAGTCTGAGATATTGCCTCGTTACGCGGCTTTCGACGCGGCCCATCGTCGTGACCACGTGCTGATGGTCATCGCGCAGAGCATGGCGTTAGCATCATACTATCCCCAACTTGACAAGGATATGGTGTATGCCATTGCCGCCTATCACGATACGGGATTGTGCGAAGGTCGCGAGCGGCACCATATTGTTTCGGGTGAGATTATGCGCAGCGATGAGCATTTGAAAGATTGGTTCGATGAACAACAGATTGCCATAATGACCGAAGCAGTGGAAGATCATCGTGCCTCTGGAGGTCACGATCCGCATAGCCTATACGGCATGATTGTCGCTGAGGCCGACCGGAACATCGAACCTGTCACCATCGTCCGCCGTACTGTGCAATATGGTATACAGCACTACCCGCAGCTCGAACTCGAAGGACACTGGCAGCGCACTTTGCAGCATCTCCAAGAGAAATACTCGCCAACAGGCTACCTAAAGCTCTATATTCCGCAGTCCCGTAATCGACAGCAGCTAGAACGACTTTGGCAACTTATCGCCGACCTTCCTCGCCTCCGTTGCCTATTCGAGGAAATCTATTTTGAAATATTTCCTACCTAGGGCATTGGGGTATGCTGCCCATTAGAGGATTCTATTCATTTCATCCAATATCCAAATATTAAATTAATCATTGATTCCCATGAATACCACCCTAATCATCGTCGCCATTGCGCTCGCAGTTATCGGACTAGCGGGCTCCATTATTCCTGGGTTGCCAGGCCCTCCGTTAAGTTGGGCAGCCCTGCTGGTGCTGGATTTCACCACTGCGGCGGAATACTCGCTCTCGTTCTTAGTTATCACAGCTGTGGTGGCGGCGGTCATCACCATTCTCGACTATATCATACCTTCGATGAGTACCAAGAAACATGGTGGCAGTAAGGCAGGCGTGTGGGGTTGCAACATCGGTTTGGTGGTCTCCATCATCGGATTGCCTTTCGGTCCGCAGGGACTGCTGGGCGTTGTCGTATGGCCTTTTGTGGGGGCCTTGGTAGGCGAGCTCATAAACGGAAAAGCATCGCGCGAAGCCCTCAAAGCCGCTTGGGGTGCCTTTTTAGGATTCCTAGCCGGCACAGGGCTCAAGTTGGCCTATACGCTTGTCATCGCCGTCATCATCGCCAAAGATCTACTGAGCTGAGAATTGTTTAGCGTTTCTGGTTTATTTCAGCATTTATAAGTTCTCACCGTTTTCTGTATTCTAATTGCCGTATTTCCCATAGGTGACGCCCAATCAGCATCGTTTCAAACTCGCGTCACAAACGTGTCTTATTCCCAATAAGGTCGTTCACCCTAGTGAATTTTGAGCTGCTTTGTTGCTATTGTTCGTCATTGGCCGAGTATCTTGAATTATAGTGGTGCCTTTATCATTCAAAAATGAACCCGCCGCTCTTGAATAATAGGAGTGGCGGGTTCTGTATTGAATGGTATGATTTTCGTCTTATTTCTTATACAGGTAGCGGGAAACGTGGTCTTCGGGATTGATGGGATTGGTGTCCTGAGTGTCCATGTTCATGAAGTTGACGTCGATGTGGATGGGCTTCTCGGGGTCGAGACGATAGTAGTCACGGGTGTACCACTCGGTTATGCGGCCAGCCATGATGCCTTCAACGCCGATGACGATGCGGTCGGCGATATCGGAGGAGGTGAAGGAATAAATCTCGTCGGTAGAGATGTTTTTGATCTCGTGCTTAGTGACTAGGCTGGTGTAGTCGTATTCGAAGATGGTGACGTTGGCAATGGAGGTGGATTTGTCGGAGTAGGTGATAGTGTACTCGGACTCTTTAAAGCAAGATGTCAGCGTCAGGCAGCAGAGTGCCACGATTGCGAAAAGAACTTTTTTCATGGTTTTATTCTCCTTTTATTTTGATGAATGAATGTATTGGCGCGATGGCATTGAGGGTGTCATGGTCGTAAAGGTCTGGAAATTCTACGATGAAGAGCATTTCTTTGACTTTGACGCGGTATTGTTTGCCGTCGAGGGTGACGGTTTCTTTGTTGAGTGCGTTGACGATGCCTGCGGCGGTGCCGCCGGTGGCGAGGATGTCGTCGAAGAAGGTAATGTTGAAAGTGTCGCCTTCGGGCTGTCCGGCAGCAATGTCTGAAAGTCGGTAGAAAACATGGTCGGGGCCATATTCTTTCATGATTTCCACGTCGTGGAGGTCGTTGCCGCTATGGGGCAGCTTACCTTTTTTGCGAATTGGGATGATATTGCGTACAAGCTTGGACTGCGAGAGCAATGGGGCGGCGAAGAGAAACCCGCGTGCCTCAACGGTGGCGACGTTGGGAGTGTGGGTGTGTGCGTCGATGTCAGCAACGAGCTGCTGGAAGGCTTCTTTATTCGACAGGAATGGGATGATGTCGATGAAGTCAATACCCGGTTTCGGGAAATCGGGATAGTGATTGATTATGTCTAGGTAATTCATGGCTTTTGATCGGTTAGGAGTTGGCGGTTTTAGAATTGTCTAGGATTGAGTATGAAGTATACTTAATAATTTAATAATTAACACTTAATATTTCCAATTCACATTGCCCAGATGAGTAATCCGCCGCATATGATGACACCTGTGACTAAGAGATCGATGAGGCAGAACCCCATGATGTCTTTTGCGTCGAGTTTGGCGATGGCTAGCGCGGGGATGGCCCAGAAGGGCTGTATGAGGTTGGTCCATGCGTCGCCCCAAGCGATGGCTGTGCCCGTGAGTCCTGGGTCGACACCGAGGTCTGCACCAGCGGCAAACATGATGGGCGCCTGGATGGCCCAGTGGCCTCCGCCAGAGGGAACAAACATGTTGAGCACTGCGGCACAGAGGAAAGTGAGCAACGGATAGGTGGTGGGCGTGGAGATGGAGATGCAGGCATTGCTGATGACGGTGCCGAAGCAGATGCCACTGGCTCCGACGCCAGTGATGATGCCCATTATGCCTGCGTAGAAGGGGAACTGGAGGATGATGCCTGCAGCACCTGTTGCCGCTTTAGAGAATGCGCGCACATAGGCTAACGGGGTGCCATGGAGCAGCACGCCAAGGAAGAGGAAGAGCATGATGACGCTGCCGAGGTCGAAGCTACCGCCGCGGAATCCTAGGTGGATGACGAGATAGCTGAAGCCAATCAGCGCGACAATCCAAGAGAGTACCTTGGATTGCTCCATCCTTTGCGCAGGAGTTGGTTTTGAAGGTTGAGGTGTGGAGTTTGAATTCGTGGCTTGCTCCTCTTCGAGCAGGGCGGGGTCGACGGTGACGATGTCCTGCTTGGGGTGCATGAGGGAATTGGTGATGACGATGGCGACGATGACCACGGCAACGATGATGAGGTTGTGCGGGTCGAGGATGGTCTGAGATACAGGCACAGGGTCGGTGAGAACGCCGTTGGTGGCCTTGGTGAGCGCTTCGCCTGGGGTGGCCATGGTGAGGGGTATGGAACCAGAGAGACCGGCATGCCATACCACGAAGCCACTATAGGCAGATGCGATGAGAAGGCGATAGTCGACGCCACGTAGTTTTTTGGCAATCTCTTTGGCAAAGATAACTCCGACAATGAGGCCGAAGCCCCAGTTGAGCCAGCAGGCTATGGCGGAGACTCCGGTGACGAGAGCAATGGCGGCTGCGGGGGTCTTGGGTATGTTGGCGAGGGCACTGATGCCCCGCTTGATGGAGGGCGCGGCAGCAAGGGTGGAACCGCAGACTAGCACAAGGGCCATTTGCATCGCGAAGGCTAGAAGGTTCCACACACCCCCGCCCCAGTTTTCGACAACCTCGATGGGCGTCTGGTGACAGATGGGCATAGCCAAGCAAGCCGCCACAAGGGTGAGGATGATGGCGAAGATGAAGGGCTCGGGGAGCCAGCGCTGCACTAGTTTGACGCAGAATTTAATCATGGGAGGTTTGGAGTCTTGTTATTTCCTTTTCGTTGAATCGGTGCTTTGGCTCAAGAGTGCGACAATCTTAGCCCAGAAGTCAGTATTCTGCTGTATGCCGGCGAATTGTTCGGCTCCGGGACCATAAGCGAAGACCGGGACCATGCAGCCAGTGTGGCCGGAGGTGGCCCATCGCATGACGTTGGTACCTTCCTCAATGTTGCCGTTGGGGAGCGTGAGGCCGCCAGTTTCGTGGTCGGCAGTGACAACGACAAGCGTGTTGCCGTCGCGGCGGGCAAAGTCGAGTACAGCGCGGAGCATCTCTTCGAAGTCGGCCATTTCGGCAGCGAGGTAGGCGCTGTCGTTGTTGTGGCAGGCCCAGTCAATCTGGGAGCCTTCGACCATGAGGGCAAATCCGTTGTCGTTGTTGCTGAGCACCTCAATGGCCTTGAGGGTGCCAAGGGTGAGTGCGCGTCCGCGTTCGGGGGCTTGTGGCATGCCGTCATCGGAGAGTAGGGCACAAATCTTGTCGCTGCGCAGCATCATCATGTCGAGTGTGGTGAAGGCCAACTGGTATCCGTGAGCGGCAAGGGTGTCTATGGGAGCGAGGCCGTCGGTGCGATTCTGGGATTTGAAGCTCTTGTAGCCACCGCCAATCATGACATCGAATCCGCACTGTGCCATCTGCATGCTGAGCGAGTCGAACTTCTTACGGTCGGAAACATGGCCGTAGGTGGATGCAGGAGTGGCATCGAGGACACTGCTGGTGACCACGAAGCCGACGGACTTGCCGAGTGTTTCCTTGGCCACGGTGAGGATGGAATATGCATTGGTGCCTTGCGGAGTAAGGCCGATGTGGTTGTTGTCGACTTTTCTGCCGGTCATGAGCGCTGTGCCGCCAGCGCCGGAGTCGGTGGTGTAGCGGTTGTGGGAATAGGTGCGCGAGAAGCCGGTGTATGGAAATTGCAAGAATACGCTGTTGTCTTCTTTTTGAGCGACGATAGAACTATACACCTGGGCTGTGCCCATGCCGTCGCCGATGACGAAGATGACGTTGTGGGGATTTGAGGGAGCTTGCTGCTGCGGCAAATTCCCCCGCTGGCCCATGGCCAGCAGGGGAAGAAGCGCAGATAGCAGGATTGCTATTTTCTTCATTTATTGTCTTGGGTGTCTTCTTTTACTTCGCCGAAATAGGGAGTACCTTCTTCAACGTTTCGTTTTGTGTGGCCAGGGAGGATAGCGGCGAGGAGGATGCCGGCGAGGGCAGCGACGGCAAGGCCGGAGAGGGCAATCTTGCCAAACTGCAAGGCACCGCCGGGACAGCCATAGCTGACGCCGATAGCGAGGGTGAGGGTGACGGCGGTGATGATGAGGTTGCGGCTATCGGTGAGGTCGACTTGGTTCTCAACCAAGCTGCGGATACCGACGGAAGAGATCATGCCGTAAAGGATGAGGGACACGCCGCCGATGGTGGCGGTAGGCATGGCATAAATGAGGGCGGCGAACTTGGGCGAGAAACTGAAGATGATGGCGATGATGGCGGCGATGCGGATGACGCGGGGGTCAAAGACGCGGGTGAGGTTGAGCACGCCGGTGTTCTCGCCGTAGGTGGTGTTGGCGGGAGCGCCAAAGAGGGAGGCGAGGATGGTGGCGGCGCCGTCGCCCATGAGGGTGCGGTGCAAGCCGGGATCTTCAAGGTAGTTGCGGTTGCAGGTGGAACTGATGGCGCAGATGTCGCCGATGTGCTCAATCATGGTAGCCAGTGCGATGGGCATGATGGCAATGATGGCGGTGAGCAGGAAGCTCCAGTTGCCAGCCTGAAGGGCGTAAAGACCCGTGTTTTCCCATTGGAATGGTACGCCGATCCAGGCAGCGTCGTGCAGTGACTGCACCTTGTCGGGCTCGAGGACACCGGCGCAGGCAGCCACGACGTAGGAGACGATGACACCCAAGAGGATGGGAATGATTTTAATCATGCCTTTGCCCCAAATGTTGCAAATGATGACTACGAGAATGGCGATGAGGGCCACCCACCAGTTGGTGAGGATGCTATTGATGGCAGTGCCGGCCAGGATGAGGCCGATGGAGATGATGATAGGACCGGTGACAACAGGGGGGAAGAGGTGCATGACGCGCTTGATGCCGAAAGCCTTGAAACAGGCTGCCAGCACAAAGTAAAGAAGTCCAGCACAAGCAACGCCGATACATGCATAGGGCAAGGCTTCTGCCTGCGACATGCCGAGTTCGGCACCCATGGTGACGACGGTGGCATAACCGCCGAGGAAAGCGAAGCTGGAACCGAGGAAGGCGGGCACCTTCATCTTGGTAAATAGGTGGAACAGCAGTGTGCCGAGACCGGCAAACAGCAGGGTGCAGGAGACGGAAAGGCCAGTGATGGTGGGCACCAGGATGGTGGCACCGAACATGGCGAACATGTGCTGAAATCCAAGCACGAGCATACGGCCTTTGCCCAGGGTACGGGCATCGTAGACCGCTTCGTTGGTATTAATTTTTGCCATATTGTATGTTTTTAATTCTGAACTCTGATTTATTTAGTGCCGAAAATGCGGTCGCCAGCATCACCGAGGCCGGGGAGAATGTAGCAGTTTTCGTTGAGACCGTCGTCAAGAGAGGCGGTGTAGATGTCGATTTCAGGGTGTTCCATCTGTACGCGTTTCACGCCTTCGGGAGCTGCCACGAGGCACATCATGCGGATGTTCTTGTATCCGTCGGCTTTGAGTCGCTTGATGGCATCGCATGCGCTGCCGCCGGTGGCCAGCATGGGATCGGTGAGGATGACGAGGCGATCCTTGCCTTCGGGCATCTTATAATAGTAGAAGACGGGCTCGTGGGTGTTCTCGTCGCGGTACATGCCGATGTGGCCGACCTTGGCAGCAGGGATGAGGGTGAGCAGTCCGTCGACCATGCCGAGACCGGCACGGAGGATTGGCACCACAACGACTTTCTTGCCAGCGAGTTCGTGGGCAATCATTTTCTGCATGGGGGTCTCTATCTCAACATTCTCTAAGGGAAAGTCGCGGGTCACTTCGTAGCCCATGAGCATGCCGATTTCTTTCAGCAGTTCGCGAAATTCGCGAGTGCCAGTTTGTTTTTTGCGCATAATGGTGAGCTTGTGCTGCACCATGGGGTGATTGATAATGTGTAGTGCCATATTGTTTAATTTTAAGTATTCTGTTGAAAAATAGATGGTTAATATTGCTCTTTCTCGTTGGGGAAGTCCATGTTTTTTACATCGGAGATGTATTGCCGCACGGCGGTCATGATGTCGGCTCCGAAGCTGCCATACTGTCGTAGGTATCGGGGTGTGAACTGCTGGGTGATACCCAGCATGTCTTGAAGCACAAGTACTTGGCCGTCGGTGCCGCTACCGGCTCCAATGCCGATGGTGGGAATCTTTAGTTCATTGGTAACCTGCGTGGCAAGTTTCGCGGGGACTTTCTCAACCACGAGGGAAAAGCATCCGGCTTCTTCGAGCGTGTGGGCGTCTTGGATGAGACGGTCGGCTTCTTCCTGCTGGGTGGCGCGCACGGCATAGGTGCCGAATTTATTGATGCTCTGTGGTGTGAGGCCTAGGTGTCCCATGACGGGAATGCCGGCGGTGAGAATGCGGCAGATGGATTCGAGGACCTCTTGTCCGCCCTCTAGTTTCACGGCATCGGCGCCAGTTTCTTTCATGATGCGTATGGCGGAGGCGAGAGCCTGTTTGGAATTGCCTTGATAGGTTCCGAAGGGCATGTCGACTACCACGAGGGCGCGTTTGATGGCGCGTTTGACGGCGGATGCGTACATGATCATTTCATCCAGCGTGATGGGAAGGGTGGTGTCGTAGCCTTCCATGACATTGGCTGCTGAGTCACCCACTAGAATGACGTCTATCTTGGTGGCATCAAGAAGCTTGGCCATCGAATAGTCGTATGCGGTGAGCATGGCTATCTTTTCACCATTTTGTTTCATGCGCTGCAGCACATGGGTGGTGACTTTTGTTACATCTGTCTGTAGGTAAGCCATATTGAGCGTTTTTTGTTTGTGTCGTTTATTGTTATTCTATCGCTTCGTCGCCGTCGTTGCGGAAGGCGTCGCGATCGGTTTCAGACTCTTCTTCATCGGCTTCTATGATGCGCAGCATGGCACGGAAAGGCCTGCGGAAATCATATTCTCCGCTCTTGTTGACGCGGAAGGCTTTATAGTACCGCTCTTCGCCGCCGATGGTGAGGGTGACGGCACCTTGCTCGGTGGGTGAGTCTGCGCTATAAAGATATTTTGATACTTCGTCTTCAGCAATGCGCTTGCCGAGGTAGATGGTGTCGAATTGGGTGGGGTTGATGGCTGCTTGAATCATCAAGACGGGGCCGCCTTTGATCTTCTTGGTGGGCAGCGACTTGAATTCGGGCCCTTTGCTGGTGTATTTCTTGGCAAAGATTCGCAATCCCGATTCCACTTGTTCTTCGGTCACTGGGAATCGCACGAAGATGGAGTCGGTGAGGTATTTGCATTCGTCTGGCTTGCGGTTGAAGCTAGAATGCAGCACGATATAGCCCACAGGAAGAATAATCTGCCTACGGTGGGGCACCAACTGGTAGTTGTCTACCACTTCCTTGTAGTCGAGGTGTTCTTCAATGCTGATTTCCACTGGGGGAGGGCAGGAGTCTTTGGTGTTGAATACCGAGTAGATGGAGCCTTTCTTGAGGATGACTTGGGAGTAGTAGGCGCGGATGTTGCTGTCTTGTGCGGGGAGGAAACAGCCGCTGTTGCCTCCAAGGCATTCGATGGGGTTGTGGCGGAAAGTCACCAGCACCGAGCCTTCAAGCTGGATGTTGGGCATAAGTATCATGCGGGTGCTGGGAAGTTCTGCGCAGTCATAGATTTCTTTATCGGTAGGCACCTCGTATCGCACCAGCTCCACGGTGTCTCCGTGGCAGTTGCAGTGGATGGGGTTGTAGGCGTAGCGCACTGGCATGATCTCATGGCCGCGCATGGTGAAATAGCGGTATACCGATTCCACTCGGGCACGCATCAGTTCTTCGTCGTTGGCATGGCCGTAGGCCTCAATGGTCATGGTGTAGAATCGGGGATTGTCCCGGTCAAAAGCCACCTGGTAGGCCGAGTCCAGCACATCGAGGTCGCGCTCGCGGTAGTTGCTGTCCTGGTCGTCGAAAAAGAGCTGCAGGCAGAACACCTCGGGGTTGGTCCAGGCCAGTGGAAGGTCTTTGGCTTTGATGGGCTTTTCGGAGGGAATATGGAGTCCGGATGTCTGTCCGAGGAGGCTCCAGCCCAGCAATAGGCAGCTAATCAATGTGGCGGCTTTTTTCATGGTATTATGCTTTGGTTAGTTGTGTCAGGATATCTTCGGTGGAGACTCCCTCGGCTTCGGCGTAGTAGTTGCGAACGATGCGGTGGCGTAGTACCTCTACGGCCACTGCGTTCACATCCTCGATGTCGGGCGAGTACTTGCCCTGCATGGCGGCATGGGTTTTGGCTCCCATGACCAAGTATTGCGAAGCTCGGGGACCAGCTCCCCATGACAGGTATTTGGTGGCCAGCGAGTTGTTGCCGTCTCCGCCTTTTTGCGGGCGAGTGGATGCTGCCAGGCGAACGGCATATTGGCAAACGTTGTCGGCAACAGGTATGCGGCGTATGACGCTTTGATAGCGCAGGATATCGTCGGACGACATTACCACGTTGACCTGCTGGTCGTTGTCGGTCGTGGTGCCTTTCACGATGTCAACTTCTTCTTGGAACGAGGGGTAGTCAAGGTTGATGTTGAGCATGAATCGGTCGAGCTGGGCTTCAGGCAGCGGATAGGTGCCTTCTTGCTCGATGGGATTCTGGGTGGCCAGCACGAAGAATGGCGCTTCCAGTTTGTAGCTCTTGCCCGACACGGTAACCGATTTTTCCTGCATGGCTTCCAATAGGGCGGCCTGGGTCTTGGGCGGGGTGCGGTTGATTTCGTCGGCGAGGACTATGTTGGAGAACACGGGTCCTTTGATGAATTGGAAATGACGGCTTTCGTCCAATATTTCGGAGCCGGTGATGTCGGAAGGCATCAAGTCGGGAGTGAACTGAATGCGGCTGAACGAGAGTCCGAGGGCGTGGGAAAGGGTATTTACCATCAGGGTTTTTGCCAATCCGGGAACGCCCACTAGGAGGCAGTGTCCCCCAGTGAAGATGCTCAGCAAAAGGCTGTCCACAGCCTTATCTTGTCCAATAATGACTTTGCCTATCTCGGTCTTGAGGAGGCGGTATTGCGCTACAAAAGAGTCTAAGGTTTCTGAGTCGGTCATGTTGGTAATGTTAGTGTGGGTCTATCGAGGCCAGTTGACTTTGAAGTTGGGGCAGTCCTTATATTCGTCGGCGATGCGGATATAGGTGGTCCTCACCATGCGGTTGCACCAATCGATGATTTTCTTTTCTTGTGCTGCTTGGAGGGCAGCGTTATAGATGCGGTCGTAGTCGTCTTCTAGGTTGGCAACGTGTGCGGGCACTTTCTTGGTGAGCTTGACGATGCGGTAGGCACTCTTGTTCTCCTCGGTGGTGAAGGCGGTGGCGTTGGAAATCTCGCCTTCCTCCATGGCTACGATGCCGATGCCGGGATAGAGCTGGGTGAAGGTCTCTTTGTCGAAGCGGAGTCCGCCGGTAGCGGGGTTCGAGACCGAGCCGCCCTGGCTCTTGCTCTCGCCGTCGGAGTATTTGCGGGCGGCCTCTTCGAAGGTGCCATTCCCTTGGCGCAGCTCTTGGGCTAGGCTGTCGAGGGTGATGCGGGCGCGCAGCAGGTCGTCTGACGAGGTCTTGGGCTGCATGAGAATGTGGCGCACGTTGATGTTGTTGCCCCTGCGCTCGATGAGCTGGAGAATGTGGAATCCATACATCGTCTCAATGATGGGCGACACCTCGCCGGGTTTGAGGGCGAAAGCGGCAGCCTCAAATTCGGCCACCATGTCGCCGCGTCCGAAGAAGCCCAATTCGCCGCCTTTGGAGGCAGAGCCGGGGTCTTCGGAGTAGAGTTTGGCCAACATGCTGAATTTCTCGCCTTTGAGGATGCGTTCGCGCAGTTCTGAGAGCTCGCCGCGCACGCGGTCTCGCTCAGCCTCGCTGATGGTGGGCTGGATGACAATCTCCGCTATCTCGTATTGAGCCGGAATCTCGGGGAGACTGTCTTGGTCGTAGCTGGCAAAATATTCGGCCACCTCGGCTGGGGTAATCTTCACGCCCGAGGTGAGCTCGTACTCAATTTGCTGGCTCACGGCGCGGTCGTGGATGATTTCGAAGTATTGGTCGTGCAGTTCGTCGTAGCTGCGGCCGAATTGCTCTTGCAGTTTCTCTTTGCTGCCAGCTTGGCGTTCGGCCATCTTCAAGTAGTACTGCACCTGCTCTTCCACTTGGTCGTCGTCCACTTTTACCGTGTCGAGCATGCCTTTGTGGAGCATCAGCTTGGTGATGAGCATGCTTTCCAGCAGGTTGCAGCGTTCTTCGTTGGCATTATCTAAGCCTTGGCGGAGGCGAATCTGCGTGTAGGCTTGCTCGATGTCGGAGTTTTTCACGATAGTCTGTCCCACAACGGCGGCTATGCCGTCCAAGAGTTGTCGGTTTTGGGCTTGTGCAACCAATCCAATGGCTACAGCAAGGAGCGCGATGACTATTTTCTTCATATATTTAATGTATACAATAAATGTTAGCACGCGGCATGGCCGCTAGAGTCGATGGGTTTAGTAGGTAATCTCGTCGATGACGTCTTGGTAGATCTTGATTTTGTATTTATTGCGCAGGTCTGCGTTGTTTTGCTCTTCGAGGTAGTTCTGGTAGTCGTTGAGGTAGTAGCCGCGAGCTTCCTCACGGCTCTTCAACTCGGGCTGCAGCATCTGTTCCACCACGAGGATGGTGTAGCCGCTGTCGGCAGTGTGGCAGTAGACGCCGGGACGCCATTCGTTGGACGAGAGCATGTTTTGGTTGCCCTTTTCCACGAGCAATAGGTCTTCGAGGATGGCGGTGTGACCCTCTTTGACCTTGGCGGTCAGTTTGTTGAGGATGTAGCTGCTGTCTTTGCCTTTCTTGGTGGCTTTTTCCACGATCTTCATTGCTTTGGCGCGTGAGAGCTGGTTGCTGTCGGTGATGGTCCAGGTGTGGACGCGGGCGCGCTCGTCCCAGAAGTAGACGGCGTCGTTGGTGTCGTCAAAGTTGTGCGTCAGGCTGGCTTTCTGGTAGAATTCTTCAAAGCCGAGGGTGTCCTTGATGGCACGCGACCACACCATGTGGTCGTTGTAGGCGAAAATCATCAGGCCGTGACGGTATTCTTCGATGAGGTCGTGGAAGTCGGGGTTGTCTATTTCGAGGAGCTGGTCGGCATATTTGAGCACCATGTCGTTGATGTATTCGTCATAGCGTTCGCTGACGAAGGCGTCCAGCGGGCAGATGCGGCGCACTTTCTTGTTCTTGTAGATGTAGCGGGCAAACTGGCGGGAGTTGTACTGTTTGTCGCCAATCTGGAACAAGGGACGCATGTCGGTGATTTGGGCCGAGTCGTAGTTGAAGATGGCGGAGAAGATGCTGTCGGTCACCACCGAGCGCACGGCGTCGAGGCTGGCGGCATAGGGGGCGTTCTTTTTCTTCGAGGTCTTAACCTTGGTGAAGTCGGTGAAGTTGTATTTCTCTTTGCACTGTTCGGCGAAGATGTGCTGGGGCTTGGTGCCGCGTTCGCCGCGGGTCATGCGGTTCTTGTAGTAGGGAGTCATGCTTTCCAGCGAGGGGATGGAGTCTTTTTTGACCAGCTTGATAATGTGCCAGCCGAAGCGCGAGTGGAAGGGCTCGGAGTATTCGCCCAGCTTCAGTCCTCTGGCGATAGTCTCCACATAGTCGGCGGGCATCTGGTTGCAGGCCAGCTCGGGCATCAGGCCGCCCTTGGTCGAGGTGGTGCGGTCGGCGCTGTGGTCCTTGGCCACGAGGCCGAATTCCCTGCCTTCCTGCAGTTGGCGGTAGGCTGAGTTGATTTTGCCTTTTGCGCTGGGGTCGCTCTCGGGAATCCAAATGTGTGCCACCTGCGATTTGCCGTAGTATTCGTAGCGCGAGAAGAGTTTGATGATATGGTAGCCGTAACGGGTGCGCACGGGTTTGGAGATCTCGCCGGGCTTCATGCCGTAGGCTGCCGTCTCAAAGGGGTAGATCATGTCGAAAACGGTGAAGCAGCCAAGGTCGCCCTCGACGGGGTTCACCTCGTCGGCGCGGTCGCGGATTGTTGGGTCACGGTTCTCACTGCGCTGGTCGTGCATCTCTTTTTGCGCGATGGCATAGAAATCGGGGTTCGTCAGGGCCATGTTGTACAGTTCCATGGCGTGCTGGTATGCCTTGAGGGTGTCCTCTGGCAGGGCATTCTCTTCGCAGGGTACTAGGATATGGGCGGCGTGCAGCGCATAGTGGTTGCGCTCGTAAGCCTCTTGCAGCAGCTGCTGCAGGGTGGCTGAATCAATCAAGTAGGGGGCTGCAAGTTCCTTGCGGTAGGAGGCCAGCTCGCTGTTGAGCGACTCAAGGGTGTCGAGCCCCTGTGCGTAGGCATCGGCCAGCTTGGCTTGGAAGTTGACGTACAGTTGCACGTAGTCTTCCAGTGCCTTGCGTTTCTCATAGGTGCAGGCGGTCGGTGCTGCCGAGGGGTCTTTGCCCACAGACTGAAGGAAATCCTTCATGAACTGCGACTTATAGATGGTCTTGCCGTTGATTTCGAAGATGGCGGGGTCGTCGGCATTCTGAGCCATTGCGCCCAAGGTCATTGCTGCAAATAATAGGGTGACAAATATTTTTTTCATTGAATTCTTTAAACCTTTTATCTTTAAATCTTTAATCTTTCAATCTTGAATCTCAATCTTATCTGGAATAATTCGGTGCTTCGCGGGTGATGGTGATGTCGTGGGGATGGCTCTCGGTGCGGCCTGCGGCGGTGATGCGGATGAATTTGGCCTGCTGCAGGGTGGTGATGTCCTTCGAGCCGGTGTAGCCCATGCCGGCCTTGAGACCGCCGACTAGCTGGTAGAGCACCTCGCTGAGTGTGCCTTTGTAGGGCACGCGTCCCACGACGCCTTCGGGGACCAGCTTCTTGGCATCGGTCTCCTTGTCTTGGAAGTAGCGGTCTTTCGAGCCGCACTGCATGGCTTCCAGCGAGCCCATGCCGCGGTATGACTTGAATTTGCGGCCTTCGTAGATGATGGTCTCGCCAGGAGCCTCTTCCACGCCGGCAACCAGCGATCCAACCATCACGGTGCTGGCACCTGCTGCCAGAGCCTTCACGATGTCGCCGCTGTAGCGGATGCCGCCGTCTGCGATGATGGGCACGTCGTAGCCTTTCTGCTTGAGGGCGCCGGCGCATTCGCACACGGCCGTCAGCTGCGGCACGCCGATGCCGGCCACGATGCGGGTCGAACAGATGCTTCCGGGTCCGATGCCTACCTTGATGGCATCAGCGCCAGCCTCTGCCAGCATGATGGCGGCTTCGCCGGTGGCAATGTTGCCCACCACGACGTCCAAATTGGGGTATTTGGCCTTGACGGTCTTGAGTGCCTTGACCACATTGTTGGAGTGGCCGTGGGCGGTGTCGATGACGATGGCGTCGGCGCCGGCTTTCACCAGCGCATCCACGCGGTCCATCATGTCGGGCGTGATACCTACGCCTGCAGCCACGCAGAGGCGGCCGTTCTCATCCTTGCAGGCCAGGGGGCGCTCCTTGGTCTTCATGATGTCGCGGTAGGTAATAAGGCCCATGAACTGGCCTTTCTCGTTCACCACGGGTAGTTTCTCAATCTTGTGCTGCTGGAGGATGTCGGTGGCTTCTGCAAAGGTGGTCCCCACATGGGTGGTGATGAGGTTGGTGATCATGATCTCCGAAAGCGGGCGCTCCATGTCGCGCTCAAAGCGCAGGTCTCTATTGGTCACCATGCCGATGAGCATGCGGTTTTCGTCCACGATGGGGATGCCGCCGATGCCATATTCGTTCATCAGCTTCAGCGCGTCCTTCACCAGGGCCTCTTTGGTCAGCGTCACGGGGTCGATGATCATGCCGTTTTCGGCACGTTTCACCTTGCGCACCTCGTTGGCTTGGCGTTCAATCGACATGTTCTTATGCAATACGCCGATACCACCTTCCTGGGCCATGCCTATGGCCATCGCGGCCTCGGTGACAGTGTCCATGGCGGCCGACACGAGCGGCATGTTCAGCTTGATGTTGCGGGAGAAGCGGGTAGCCACAGTGACCTCGCGAGGGATGATTTCAGAATAGGAAGGAACGAGCAATACGTCGTCGTAAGTAAGGCCTTCGCCGATGAATTTTGTGGTATCTGTATACATAATTAATAAATTATATTTTATTTTACGTACTTTAAAATTGTGCAAAGATACGCATTTTTTTCGACATAGTGAATAAAAACTTTTCAACACTCGGTTTTTTAACACTTGTGGCAGCCCGCTGAGACGAGAGACTCATGGGGGCGACGAGCGAGGGAAGGTGGCTCGAAAAGGCTTTCCCCCTCCTGAAAGAAATCGTCAAAGAGTAGTGGGCAATGGGGGAGAAGAGAATGGAACTTCTGCCTTAAAGAGAACGGGGTGGATGAATCCTATCAGAGTCCGTCGCTCGTTCGCTCGTTATCCCATCGTTATTCGTTCGTTATCCGCTCGTTTTCCGTTCTTAGGAGCGAATAACGATGGGATAACGATGGGATAACGAGCTCAGGGAGAAGGTGGTCACAACCTTTTAAAGTGGACAATTAAGGAAGGGGAAGGGGGGCTGGTGGTGGATAGGGTGTATCGAATGTTAGAAAAATATAATTCAATTATTTGAAAAAAAATCGTATCTTTGCATTTTGGATTAATAATACATTATTAAAACATGAAAAAGAATATCAGCTTAATAATCACCACATTGCTGCTCGTCTTTTTTGGTTCCTGCGGCAAGAAGCCTGCTACATTTACTATCACGGGTGAGGTCCCCATGTCCGAATTCGAAGGTTGCCCCATCTACTTGGGTGTCCTCGACAATGGCGACACCATCGACTCCGCCATGGTCAAAAATGGCAAATTCCAGTTCAGCGGCTCTATTGAAAAGCCCATGATGGGCTGCATCTTTGCCGACTCCCGCCAGTCAGGCATGCAGTGCACCAGCATCCTGGTTCTCGAAACCGGCAACATCTACATCAACCTCATCACCGACTCCCTCTCGGGTACTCCTCTCAACGATCTTTACTATCAGACATATACGGCCAATTTCGCTGCTAGCGAACTCGCTTCTATCATGGAGAGCAGCCTCGACGACTATTACGCGGCAGAGACTCCCGAAGAGAAGGATTCGGCCCGACTCCGCTACGAACGTGCCGATAGTGCCTATCAGATGCACGTCATCAGTATCTCACGCAAGGCTTTCCAGGAAAACAGCAACAATGTGCTGGGCGCCTATGCGTTAAGCCAAGTGGTAGAGCACGACGGCATCACCTTCGACAGCCTTGACTACATCCTCGCCCATGCTTCTCCCGCCATCGCTGACTATCAGCCTCTGCGTAAGGCGCGCACTCAGCTCTTCCACCTCGCCAACACCTCTGAAGGACAGCATTATGCCGATGTCGAGGGTGTCGATTTTGCCACCGGGCGCAATGCCAAGCTCAGCAGTCTCGTTGACACCAATTTCACGCTGATTGATTTCTGGGCTTCATGGTGCAGCCCCTGCCGACAGGAAATCAACGACAACCTCAACCGTCTCTATGAGCAATACCACGACCTCGGGCTGAATGTCATCGGCATCGATGTTTGGGACAAGAAGGTGGACCACAAGGCCGCCGTCGAACAGCTTAATATAGCCTATCCTCAACTAGTTGACACGGTTGGCACCGCGGTAGAGGCATACGGCATCACCGGCGTGCCGACCATCCTCCTGCTCGACCGCAAGGGCATCATCGTCAAGCGCGGCCTCCGCGGTGAAGACATCGAGGCTGCCGTCCGCCAAGCCCTTAACCTCGACGAAGAGGACAATAAATCCACTGATAACAAATAATAGCACTACATAATGAAAAGAGTATTCCTTCTCCTCGCAGCAGCCCTCTTGCTCGCTGCCCCAGTCCAGGCCCAGAAGAAAAACGCCAAGGCGGCTCCCGCCGACAACGGCGGCATCACCCCGGCCATGATGCAGCAGATTAAGAAAGCCTATGGCAACTCATCCAGCGATAAGGCGCTGCGCAACATCCTCGTTACCAACAGCCCTGCCAAGCTCGCGCTCAACCACGAGAATGCCACCGCTTTCGACTCGCATTTCTCCAACCGCGTTGAGAGCAAGGCCGTTACCGACCAAAAATCCTCCGGCCGCTGCTGGATGTTCACCGGCATGAACGTCCTCCGCAACAAGGCTATCCGCCAGTATAACCTCCCTGCCGACTTCCAGTTCTCGCAGGCCTATACCTTCTTCTATGACCAGCTCGAGAAGTCCAATCTCTTCCTCCAGGCCATCATCGACACCTACAAGCTCCCCATGGACAGCCAGGAGGTTGAATGGCTCTTCAAGAATCCCCTATCAGACGGCGGCCAGTTCACCGGCATCGCCAATCTGATTGACAAATACGGCCTCGTTCCCGCTGAGGCCATGCCCGAAACTTTCAACACCAACAACACTTCTTCCATCGCTAGCCTCATCAAGCTCAAACTCCGCGAGGATGGCCTCCTGCTCCGCGAGATGGCCAAGAACGGCCACAACGCCACCACTTTGCAGAACAAGAAGACCGAGATGCTCGGCACTATCTATCGCATGCTGGCCCTCTCTTTTGGCGAGCCTCCCGCTCAGTTCACCTGGCAGCAGAAGAACGCCAAGGGCGAGATTGTCTCCACCGACACCTACACTCCCATGTCCTTCTACGAGAAATTCGCCAAGCAGGATTTTTCCAAATATTTCATGGTCATGAACGACCCCACGCGCGAATATTATAAGGTATATGAGATTCAGTACGACCGCCACGTCTACGACGGCCAGAACTGGCGCTACCTCAACCTCCCCATGGAGGAAATCGCCCCCATGTGCATCGCTTCCATCAAGGACAGCACCATGATGTATTTCAGCTGCGATGTGGCCAAGTTCCTCAACCGCGACAAGGGTTTCATGGACATCAACAACTACGACTATGAGTCGCTCTTCGGCACCACTTTCACCATGGACAAGAAGCAGCGCGTCGCCACCTTTGCCAGCGGCAGCAGCCACGCCATGACCCTCTGCGCCGTCGACCTCGACAAGGATGGCAAGCCCATCAAGTGGATGGTCGAGAACAGCTGGGGCAGCTCCTACGGCTATCAAGGCTTCCTCATCATGACCAACGAGTGGTTCAACGAATACATGTTCCGCGTCGTCCTCGAGGAGAAATACATCCCCGCAGGCATCCGCGCCCTCCTCGACCAAGAGCCCATCATGCTCCCCGCCTGGGATCCCATGTTCGCCCCCGAGGAATAATGACTGGTTAATTTATAATTTACAATTTATAATTTATAATTAGGCTGACGCACCAAGTATTCCTAGTCAATCCTAGTATAACCTAGGGCCACCTAGTAGATATCAATCAAAAAATAATATAACACTACAATCAATGAAAAAAGTATTCGCAATTCTCGGAGCCTTCGCCATCTGCGCTGCCGCTATGGCACAGGGCACCACCAAAGAGGAGCAGAAAGACGACGAAGGCTACAAGTTCACCATCGTCAAAGAGCTCCCCGTCACTTCCGTTAAAGATCAGCACCGTGCCGGCACTTGCTGGTGCTACAGCGGCCTCGGTTTCATCGAAGCCGAACTGCTCCGCATGGGCAAAGGCACCTACGATTTCAGCGAGATGTACATCGTTGAGAACACCTACAACGACCGCGCTATGGCTGCCATCCGCACCAGCGGCGACGTCAGCTTCAGCCAGGGCGGTTCCTTCTACGATGTCCTCTACGGCATGAAGCATTTCGGCCTCATTCCCGAAGAGCTGATGCGTCCCGGCGTCATGTATGGCGACACCCTCTCCGACCACACCGAGCTCAGCGCCCTCACCGACGCCATGGTTGCCGCTGTGGCTAAGAACGAAAAGCTGAAGAAACTCCAGAGCGCTCCCGAAGGCGGCCTGCTGTGCGCTAAGGCTATCGCTGCCGTCCACGCCGTCTATCTGGGACAGGTCCCCGAGAAGTTCACCTACAATGGCAAGGAATACACTCCCATGAGCTTCTACGAGAGCCTCGGCCTCAACCCCGACGACTATGTGAGCATCACTTCATACACCCACCATCCCTTCTATGAGAAGTTCGTCCTCGAAATCCAGGACAACTGGCGCCACGCTACCTGCTACAACGTCCCCCTCGACGAGATGATGGAGATCTTTGACTATTCCATCAATCACGGCTACACCGTTGCTTGGGGTTCCGACGTGAGCGAGCAGGGCTTCCGCATGGGCGTCCGCAAAGGTTTCTGCGTCCTTCCCGCCACTCAGGTTGCCGCCGCTATCGGCAGCGATATGGCTCATTGGACCGGCATGAACGCCAAATCCATCCAGGATGAGGCCGCCAAGCACCCCACTCCCCAGCGCTGGGTCACCCAGGAGGAGCGTCAGCAGGCTTACGACAACCGCGAGACCACCGACGACCACGGCATGCTGATCTACGGCATCGCCAAAGACCAGATGGGCAACGAGTACTACATGGTTAAGAACAGCTGGGGCACCGACTTCGAGCCCTATCACGGCATGTTCTACGCCAGCAAGGCTTTCGTCCGCTACAAGACCATGAACATCGTCGTCCACAAAGACGCCATCCCCCGCGACATTAAGAAGAAACTTGGTATCAAATAGTTGATACTAAATGATATAAATTAATTGCAGCGGCGCTTTGCGCCGCTGCAATTTTAATCACCTCTCTAGAATAACTAGAACCACCAAATTCTCCAACATCCTCGAACCCTGCTCAACAAACAGGCTAATCTTTCGCCCATGAAAAAAATATCCCCAATCCTTGCATCAGTGCTGCTTATCGTAGTGTTCACTAGCTGCAAGGATAATACTAAGGCCTATAAGAATGCCCCTGAGATTGAGTCTGTGTCACAAGCCGATATGGTGTCGGACGAGGTGCTGCTGCTGGGCACATACGACGAATTGGTGGCTCGTTTGGGCGAACCCGAAAACGGCGAACAAGAGGATGTAATCTGTAGGTTTACCGAAGATGGCGTAAGCAAGGTCCTGAAGTGCCCCCATGTCATGCTTTATTACGACAATTATTATTATGTCCAAAAAGGCGACAGCGTGCAGCTGCTTTATATCAATTTAGATGCCACGGGTGCAACGCTCACGTTGCCAGAAGATAAGGGCGGTCCCTTAGTGCTCAACAGCAAGACAAGTTTCGAAGAATTCTATTACCGCATGCCCAACTTGGAGGAGCTCGAAGCCGAGGGATGTTCGCAAGAGTCTTTCCGCTTTGGAAACTATATGACCCAGGATGACACAGAATTGGGTTATAGGTTGTCTATCCCTTCGGAACTTCCTGTCGTTGATACAACGTGTGGCATTAGTTCGGATTACTATTTTGGCCAAAACAAAAAACTGAAATGGGTATATTTCACAGAACTCTGCCGCCACGGCCTCTTCCGCCCCATGAAAGTCAACGGCGAATGGGTTTGCGAAGGAGATGAAGGAGATGGAACTGATGAAGTTTTGGAGTTGATGAAGTTTTGGAGTTGATGAAGTTTTGATGTTGAGGAAGCTTTTTGGGAGTGAGGAGTTGAAGGTGTTAAGTTGAGGACAATGACCAATGTTTGCACTCCTCGTGTGGCGGTGATGAGGATGCTGTCTCCTAGGTTGTAGATGAAGCATCGGCTAATCGCGTTGCATTTAATTTTCAATATGTGAGAAAAAAAAAGTAACTTTGCAACTTATTATGTTACGATTTTTGGCTGTTAAAGCGATGATATATTGCACAATAGCTGGAATTCTGCAATGTGATAATATCGAAGCGACGTTTAAATTGCCATACAATACATTATAGAATATATGCTATTTAACTCTATAGAATATGCCATTTTTCTGCCATTGGTCTTTGCGCTATATTGGCTGTTAAAACAAAGATATAAGCTACAGAATGTGTTGATTGTCGTGGCCAGCTATATTTTTTACGGCTGGTGGGACTGGCGCTTTCTGATATTGATAGCATTCACTTCTTTGTGCAGCTGGGGCAGCGCTCTGCTGATGAACAAATCCGAGCACCCGAAACGCTGGGTGGCGGCGAATGTCACGGTGAATTTGTTGGTGTTATTCACTTTTAAATACTTCGATTTCTTTGTCAGCTCATTTGCCGATTTGTTTGGCCTTCATGCCGATGCAATCTTGCTGAAAGTCATTCTCCCTGTTGGCATAAGTTTCTATACCTTCCAGGCTTTGAGCTATACGATTGATGTGTATCGTAAGAAAGTTGAGGCCACTGGCGACGTGGTTGCATTTTTAGCGTATGTCAGCTTTTTCCCGCAGTTGGTTGCGGGACCCATTGAGCGTGCCACCAATCTCTTGCCTCAATTTCTGACGCCAAGGAAGTTCGACTATGAGGAGGCTATGGATGGCGTGCGTCGCATCTTGATGGGCTTATTCAAAAAAATCGTGGTTGCCGACAACTGTGCCACTTATGTGGATATGGTCTGGAATGGTTATGCTAATCATTCGGGTGCCACGCTGGCGCTGGCTGCCGTGCTGTTCTCTTTCCAGATATATGGCGATTTCTCGGGCTATAGCGATATCGCCATCGGCAGCGCCAAACTGTTTGGCATACGGCTTAGGGATAATTTCCGAATGCCCTACTTTTCGCGTTCGGTGGCCGAGTTTTGGAAACGTTGGCATATCTCTTTGAATACGTGGTTCGTCGACTATGTGTACATCCCGCTCGGCGGCAGCAGGCAAGGCAATGGTAGAACCATTTTCAATACTTTTGTCATTTTCTTGCTTAGTGGATTGTGGCATGGAGCTAATTGGACTTTTGTGACTTGGGGACTCTATCATGCGTTGCTGTTCGTGCCATTGATTCTGCTGAATCGGACGAAGAAATATCGCGACACTCCGCGCTTGACGCAAATTCCTCAGATCTTGCTGACGTTCACTCTGGTCGTTGTGGGCTGGATAATCTTCCGTGCCCAAACCATCGGCGACGCATGGGGATTCCTGACGGGTATTTTCACCCATCCCTTTGGCACTCCGATGATGGTGACGGGATTGAAGCGTACGCTCTTAGCAGTGGCTTTGTTGGTCGTTGTCGAGTGGCTGCTTCGCAAACGTAATCATGGATTGGACATCGCCCATCTCAAGCCTGTCTTGCGTATTGCCATCTATTATATTATCGTGTTGCTCATCCTTGAATTGGGAGCTAATAGTAAGTCGTTTATCTATTTTCAGTTTTAGGCTATGAAACGTTTTGTGATTTCGGTTGTCTTGTTTTTTGCCATCCCATTGTTGCTGTTGGCTGGACTATATGCTTTTACGGATCCTTATCGCACAATGCGTGAATTCAATAGGGATGATTTCGACGAAACCAATCGTGAGTACTTTTCAACTGAATTGTTCCTTCAGAACAACCCAGAGCAGCAATACAATGCCTTTGTCTTTTGCAGTTCTCGCGGTAGTGGCATCAACAGCTATCTTTGGAAACACTTGCTGGGAGATACGATACGTCCCTTCGTATTTCAGTCATGGGCTGAGGATTTGGTAGGAATGGAAGAAAAGGTGAATTTCGTCATTCAGCAAGGCAACCACATTGATTATGCCCTTATTCTGGTTGATATGTCCTGCACCTTTGACAATAGAAAACACAATTCTCCGGTCGACCAGAGGCATTATCTATTGGATGGTGGGAATAAATTGACCTATAATTACCGCTTCTGGCTTAATTTCATTCAGAAGCCTTCCCAATGGGTTTCTGCTATTAAGAAATCAAGAAGGCCGCTTAGCAATTCCTACGATCATATCGCCAACGACCGCGATAATGACAACTGCTATCTTTGGCAGGAGTTGCCTCCCCAAGATAGCCTTAGCGGCTGTTCCGCAATCAGCAAGCAAACGTTTTTGAATCAAGTGAAATTTCAGAAAGAGTCGGATATCAAGGTGGGTTCGCCTGTTATCGACGCGGACGACGTAGCTAGGCTAAGAAGGATTAAGGCTACCTTGGACAGCCATCATGCGAATGTCAAAATTCTTCTTTCTCCCTATTATGTGTACCAAAATCCGATGGCGAACCCAAAGGATGTGCAATTGCTTAAATCAATTTTCGGGGATGAAAACGTGTTCGACTACACCCAGAAGAGTGAATTGACTACCGACTATAATTATTATTTGGACCCCAAGCATTTTGGCCGTCGTGCCGGCGGTATGATTCTTCAGGAAATGTACAAACAGTGACGGAAGGTTCGAAGTTTGGAAGGTCTGTGGTTTTTGAATGTCAAGATTTTACTGCAGGCCTTGTTCGGCGGACAATGAGGATGCTCAATTCATAGAGCAGGTAGATGGGCAAGGCGACGATGGTGAGGGTGAGCGCATCGCCCGAAGGGGTGATGACGGCTGCCAGGATCAGGATGATGACAATGGCGTGCCGCCTATAGCGCGTCATCAGTTCAGTCCGCAATACTCCAATCTTAGCTAATAGCCAGCAGAGCACGGGTAGCTCGAATACTACTCCCATCACAAAGCATAGCATCAGCAGCGTGCTGATGTAGGAGGTCAGCGCTATCTGGTTGGGCACGTCGCTGCTGACTTGGTAGGTGCCGAGAAAACGGAATGTCAATGGAAAGATGACCAGATAGTTGAGCGCCACTCCTAGCAAGAACATGAGGTATCCGCTCCCCACTGCCCGCACCGCATAGCGCCGCTCGTGGCTGTATAGCCCTGGTGCGACAAAATGAAAGATGAGATACAGCAGGTATGGCGACACGACCAATAGCCCCATCCAGAGGGCTATGCGCATGTGTACCAGAAACTGCTGCGCAAGTTCGGGATTGAAGAGCTGGATTTGAAAGTCGCTTCCTATGCCTGTGAGGCGGGTGAGCAGCCGGTAGGTGACAAAGTCGCATCGGCTGGGGGCCATGACGATGTCAAATAGCCACTCTTTGCAGCAGAATGCGGCAATGCCGCTCACCACTACCGCGATGAGGGCTTTGACAAGGTGGCCGCGAAGCTCTTCTAGATGGTCCCAGAAATCCAAGGAGACTTATTTTTCCTGGGGTTTCTCTTCGGGCTTATCCAGCTTTTCGGGCTCTTTGGGGGCATCGAGGCCGTTCATGCCGTCGCGGAAACTCTTGACGCCTTTTCCCATTCCGTGCATCAGCTCGGGTATTTTCTTGCCGCCAAAAAGCAGCAACACGACGAGCAGGATGACAATGATTTCTGTGGTTCCAATGAATAATAGAGACATGATTAATTTTTAATTTACAATTTATAATTTATAATTTATATTTTTTCAGCCTTCAAACCTTAAACCTTGAAC
>X415_White_Rhinoceros__coassemble_54_pt1 | contig 32484 bp, 20 predicted proteins | sample X415_White_Rhinoceros__metabat2_low_PE_004 | metagenome-assembled genome bin X415_White_Rhinoceros | reverse complement strand
GAACACCACCTTGAGAATGGTGCTGGTAGCAGGGGTGACGCGGTGGGGATGGGTGGTACGCTGAGGGTGCTTGGGCTTTAAATCAAACGCTGCAGAATATTGGTCAAGTGCTGCTGAATGTTGGACAGACGTTACGGAATGTTGGGCAGACGTTGCAGAATGTTGAGCAGACGTTACGGGTTGGGCGATGTGCTCGGCAACTAGCGGGAGGAGGGCCAGGATACGGTCGTCAGCGTCGACTAGGAGGAGCTGGGATTGCTTATCGAGGAGGGTGTATTTATGGTCAGTGAAGTAGTCGCTGAGGAGCTGGGTGCCGTGGGCCATGCCAAGGGGCTGGAAACGGTCGCCTCGTCGCCAGTGGCGCAGGGAGAGGGGCATACGGAGGGTGTCGGCGTCGAGGAGGATGGTGCCAAGGGGCTGGTGCCTTAGGTCGAGATTACGTGTGTAGGGCATGACTTGCACCTGAATACGGGGGTCGAAAGTTTGGAGGGCATCGGGGCTAGACTTGAGTGCATTGTCGGCGGCAGAGACATCAGTGACGGCAGCGGCATTGTCGGCGCACAGCGGTGCCAAATAGGCGCAGCCGCGGTCGAGGAAAAGCCGATGGGTGGCAGAGAGAAAGGTGCGGCCGGGTTGGGAGGCGGAGAGTAGCTGGCGAACGGCGGCGGCGTTGAATCCGTAGGGGCGCAGGAGTTCAAAATAGAGTTGCGGGGCATCGGGGTCAGCGGCGAGACCGAGGTCGAGGCGCAGGGTGCCGTCGGGTTGGGGCATAAGGCAACGACGACGGAGTGGCTCGAGGAGGTGCTGGTAATGCTGCTCGACGGATTGAAGGTTGACGATGGTCTGCTGGATTGCGTCGTCGGCAGCAGGCTGGAGCTGGCGCAGGAGAGGCATGAGTTGGTGACGGATGGCGTTGCGGCGATATCGGGTGTCGGCATTGGTAGCATCTTCGACATAGGAGAGGCTATGCTGGCGGGCATATGCGAGAATTTCGTCGCGACCGAATATCAACAGTGGGCGGACGACGAGGCCATTAACGGCACGTAGTCCATGGAGACCAGCGAGGCCGGTGCCGCGCAGGAGGTTGAGGAAGAAAGTCTCGGCAGCATCGTCGCGGTGGTGTGCGGTGAGGATCGCAGGGTAACCGTGTTCTTGACAGAGTTGCTGGAAGTACTGGTAGCGCAGGCGGCGAGCGGCATCCTCGACGCAAAGGTGCTGCTGGCGAGCATAGGCGAGGGTGTCGAACTGGACAACATGGCAGGGAACGCCACAGGTGTCGGCCAAATGACGGACGAAAGCTTCGTCGCGGTCGCAGTCGCCAGGACGGAGGTTGAAATTGCAGTGGGCTACTGCGAAAGGATATCCGGCGGACTGCATGAGATGGAGGAGGACGACACTGTCGACGCCGCCACTGACAGCAAGCAGCACCTGCTGCCCCGTAGGGAAGAGGTGCTGCTGCTGGATGTGAGCTATGAAGCGGGAGAACACTACCGAATAATCATCTTATGCATGCGGTGCATACCGTTAAAGGTGAGTGTATAGTAGTAGACTCCTGCCGAGAGTTCGTCTTGGCTGAAGTTGATGATGTGACGGCCTTCAGAGTAGTTCTGGGTCTGTTCGTAGACCTTGCGTCCAATGGCATCGGTGACCGTGAAGGTGGCGCTGCCGGAATAAGGAAGCTCGAACTCAATACGAGTGGTGCCATCGAAGGGGTTGGGATAGTTCTGCTCAAGGACGAAATCGCCATTATCGACACGCGGAATATCTTCGAAGTAGTTGATGACTTCAACGATAGTGGTCTGGTCGTTGGCAGGATTGTCGTCAGGGTTGGGAAGGTGAATGAAGGACGATCCAGTATATTGGCGATTCCTATTCTTGGGGATGGTGAAATAGGTGCCATCAGGATTCATGAGTATGATGTGACGGGTTTCACCAGCCGCAATGCTGAGGGTGCCAGGAGAGACGGTGTGGCTAAACGAAATGTCTTCAATGGTGCCGCGAATCCAGAAATTACTGACAAACGGGATGTTGCCATTGCTCTTGATGACTGCTCTGACACGGCACTGGTCGGTGCGATTCTCCTCAACTTCAAGTTTGAGATACTCAAGGTCGGTAGTATAGCCTGTAATAGTCCTAGTGGTGTCGTTGAGCTGGTTATCGTCATTAGGAACGGAAACGTAGCAGGTGAGGTACTCGTAGGGTGCGGAACGGCGAGGCACGCCATTTTGGAACATGTAGACGCAATGGCCGCCATAAGGTAGGCCATGGGGCTGGTAGAAGGTTTCCTCGACGCGAGTGGAAGTGTCGTTGTCGTACCAGTATCCTACGGTGAAGTTGTTGGTCATTCGTGCGCCTTCGTTGTCAAGCACGACGCCTACATGGAGCGTATTTTCGAAACCGCGCAGGTCGATGAAGCAGCTGGTTGCTGCGATATCGGTGACAGCGGTGATGCCATCGACAGTCATGGAGACGGAGTCGTTGTAGGGATAGACATCCAAGTCGTAGGAACACCATGTAGAGAGGTTCATGGTACCCATGGTAGAACGCTCACGATGGCGGAAGGTGTAGTTGAAAAATTCGGTGGAAGCAAGGGGACGGCCGAGATAGTCGGGGAAGTAGATATGCTCGGTGACGGTGTCGTTGTCGTTCCACTTGTAGTGGACGTCGCACTCGGTGATGTCGTTCTGGCCGAAGTTACGGAGGCGGAGCGTGATGTAGAGGCTATCGCCAGCAACTGTACGGTGGAGGGGCGAAGCAATGGAATAGAGGTAGAGGTCGTTCGCAAGGGGAGCGAGGGCGAAGTCCATGCAGGTGGAGTCGTTATCCCAATAGAGGTCGGCGGGAACCTTGGTGAAGGCACAAATCTGGAAGGTATCGGGGAAGAGGTTGGTGACGATGAAGGGGTCGGGGAATTCGAAATCGATGTCACCACCAGCGGGGATGACAGTGGTGCAGACGGTCTCCATGGGCAGGAAGGTACCCCACGGACGATAGCAGACAACGAAGTTGGAGATGCTGTCGTAGCCGTAGTTGTGGATACGGACACGGGGGTAGATGGTCTGTCCGAACTGCGGTGCGGTAGGATAGAGGATGTCTGTGACGCCCACGTCGACGGCACGACGAGCACGGCCGATGTGAAGGTTGTCGACGGCAACGCCATCACCGAAGGTTGCACCTGCAGAAGTGCTAACGGGCGTGGTAAAGACAAAGCGGAACTGGAGTACCTGTGGGAAGTTGCCGCTGATGAGCGAGGTAGGCAGGGTGTAGTGGACGTATTCACCGTTGTTGGTAGAGCCTGTCCAGCCAGTGGGATCGTCGTACCAACTTCCGCTTTCCTGACCTTCGATGCCCCAACGGGCGCTGGGGTCGTCGACGTTCTGCCAGTTGCCGAGGTAGTCGCGATACTGGAGAACGAGGTAGGCTCCTTCAAGCATGTGCTTACTGAGGAGGAAGTTGATGGTATCGGGCTTAATCTGCTGGATGTTGATGAGCGGGGAGTAAAGGACGCTACGGTTACCATGTTTGCCTGTGGTGACAGGAACGGTGCAAGAGGTGATATAAGCGTTGGGCTGCGAGTAAGCGGCAACGATGTTGCTCTTGGCGGGGATACCGCGTTCCCAGTAGTTGCGGGTATAGTTGTTGTAGCCAGCGGGAGTGTACCACTTGTTGATGGTTTGATCGAAGCTGTCGATGAAACGAAGCTCAACAACATAGTATCTATGGTAGCGGTAGAGAAGTGTGTTGTTGTCGGTGTGGATGGTGTCGCCTGCGACGTTGACGGTGCAGGTGAGATCGGTGGTGCCATAGTAGAAGTTGATGGAGTCAAGAGTGACCATGGTACTCATGCCGGGCTCGAGATCGCCAGTCCAGTGTACGGTGCCGCGCTGATCGGGATGGAGGCCATCCTGGAACGAGTATTCGATGTCGGCTTCATAGATGTTGGTGTCGCCCTTATTGGCCAGCATGACGCTGACGTAGTGGTCGTTTTCGGTCACGATATGATTGCGCGGGGAAACGACACGGGTAAGTGCGGCATCGACAGAGTCGAGCTGGCAGTCCTGCTGGATGCAGAGGAGGTACTGCTGCATCTGGCCATTGGTGTGAGTGGCAGTGGAGTGGAGACCACGGGAGTATAGGTTGGTGTCAGCATCGACCCAGACAAGCATACGGGTGTAACCGTAGTGGGCATATTCGGGAATGGTGAGCGGCAGCTTGTACTCTCGGCGGCTAGTGACCTTCACGGCCTTGGAGAGGGTGCCCTTGGTGATGTTCTCGTTGCCGTCGAAGGCATACTGGCCATCGCGGTTCCAGTCGATGGCTACGCAGAGAGCAGCACGAGAGGAGGAGTCGGACTCGATCTGGTTGTTGGCGACCTCGATGGTGAGGGTGTCCTGCGTGCCACGACGGAGATAAAGCGTGGGCACCTCAGCAGTATTGGCGTTATAGCCGCCAAGCCAGAGGTTGTCGTAGCCGATGAGGTCAGGCATGACATTGTCAAGTTCGTTGAAAGAGACCCGGGTGATGTCGAAGCCTTCGACACCAGAGGGAGCAAAGTTGTTGATGGAATCGTATACGGACTCTGGCAGTGCACGGAAGTTGTGGACGAAATGGAGCGTGTCGTTACCGCGCTGCTGATCATCGGGATGGTAGACCCAAGCAGAGAGGGTGTAGGCGGTGTTGCCAAGGGGCTGATTGATGATAAGCATGGCGGAGTCGCCGCACTGGTGGGAGAAGGAGAAGTCGTAGTAGCTAACGTTGTGGCCGACACGACCTGGAATTGTTGCACGAACAGTGTCATGAACCTCAAGGTAGGTGGTGCGCCCATTGGAGTTCATGAATTTGAAGGCGATGGGAATGTTAGAGACGGGATTGGATCCATAGTTGACAACGCGAAGGGTGACGGTATCGACTTCAAGGTAGACACGACCGATACCACGCGGCGAACGCACCTCGGAAATAGAGACGTCGCAAGCGAGCGGCGGGTTGATGCCGACAGTAATGGGAGCGTAGTAGCTGGTGCAGTTGCGCGAGCTGAGGCAGGAGACGTAGTAGACCGAGTCGTTGAAGTACTGAGGAGTGGCGTTCCAGTGGGTGGAACGGTTGTAGTTATTATTGCCATTGTAGAAGAAATCACCACTGACAGTGTCGCGGTGCCAACGGATGACGCGGTTCTGAGCCTGGGTAGCATAGAGGTTGCCATAGGAACCGTAGTCGACCATGGTGTCGTGAGCGATAGGCGTAGAGGGCGTGTGATTAGAGGTGATAGACTTATAGCTGGTGGTATCGTTGAGGTTCTTGATGTCGAACTGGTGAGAGACCCAGCCGCGGAGTTTGACGGTGATGTCGCCGATGTAGTTAGTCGGGAAGAGATTGGGTCGATGTCCTGCACTGAGGATGACATCGCGGTTGGTACCAACGGGAAGGTCGTTGCCTGCCCCGAAGGTCTGGCAGTCGGAGTCATCGCTACCAGGGAAGTTGGGGAAGCTGACATTGTTGGGTTGGTAGCAGTAGTAGTCGTAGCCAAGACAGAAGACCGCGTCGCCGGGGAAGTCCTTGCGGCCCGCATTCTTGAGGGTGTATTTGAGAGTGACATCGTAGAGGCGACAGTGAAGCGGGTCGACGGTGGAGTCGACGACAACATCAACACACTGGAGATCGTAAGCAGGGTAAATGAAGAACTGAGCGGTATCAACGTTATCCTCGGGATGCAGGTCGGTGATGGAAGAAGCGGTGTTGATGGTGACTACCATGTAGTGGGTGTCCTGAATACCGATGGGAGAAGGCACCTTGACACTGTCCTCATAGAAGGAGCGGACATTGATACGAGGGATGTTGCGGGTGATGGAGCGGCACTCTGGATACACATCGGCCATGTAGGCATCCCAAGTGACACCACTCTCGGGCGAGTTACCATTATTATAGAAACGCACGCGCACGAGGATGGAATCGGTCTCGATGTTGAGGACCTCGGCGTTGTTGCCCGTCGTGGTAACCGGCATGCGCGGTTCGAGGATGAAGGCGACGGTGAGGTCGTGGTTGACGCGGATGGAGTTGAACTCAAAGGCGCCAATGGTAGGTGCAGGAATCTGCGGGCGGATGTTGCCAAATACGTCGAGGGTGACATCGGGGTTATACTGGGCAAGGCCGGCAAACTGGGCAAGGGCGCAACGAAGATCGTTGATGCTATCGCGGAAGAAGGGGTGTTCCTGGAGGGAGTTGACATCCTTGTTGTTGATGATGCGGAGGCTGTCGAGGTCGGGGCACTCGGAGACGCCCCAGCGGACGAACTTGCGAGCACCTGTAGTAGCGTTGGCCTCAGCATTGGAGTAGTAGTCGTTGTAGTTAGAAGAGGCAAGGCATGTGTCAATTGCAATGTATGCAGCAAAGCCCTTACTATTGTTGTTGAAGATATTGTTCATCGAGTGAACGGCTGAACAGTTCTGGCAAGAGAAGGTGCGCGTGGCGTTCTGGTTGGCACCAGCGTAGAGGCTGGCAGTATTGAAGAAGACGTTGACGTGCTTGCAGAGAGAATCGAGCCAGATGCCCGAAGAGGCGAGGGAGGCGACAGCCGTACCGGCGACGGATATCATGTTGTTGTATACCGCGACACGGTCGATGTTGGTACCACGGCATTTATGCAGCTGGATGCCTCGCTTACCACCCGTGCGGTCGTCAATGAGGTTAATGAAGTTGCGCTGGACACTGAGGTGGTTGCTGTTGGCAATAAAGATACCCGTGAGGGGCTTACCATTGGTATTGGTACCCGAGGCGATGCTGTCGACGTTGACGGCAACGCTATCGACGTTACGAAGGTAGACGCCCTGGAACCAGAAGTGGAGGATGTCGCTATTGGAGATAGTGATGTTGTCACTATGGTCGTTATTGACGGTGCGGATGCCATAGTAGCCGCTATCAATGAGGCAGTGGTCAATGGTGATGTAGTTGTTCTCGCTACCGAGGAGGACAACATTGGCATTGGTAGAAGAAGCCGTGGTAGCCTTGGAGCGTAAGATGCAGTTGCGGAAGGCGATGTAGGAAGATCCATCGACCTTGACGACATTGGCGTAGATGTTGTTGCCTGAGCCACTGGTGTAGCGAGAATAGAAGAGGATGGAGTCGAAGGTGACATAGTTACTGGAGTTGATATAGAGAACGTGGTTGGCAGTGCTAGTGGGGGTAAAACGAATTTCAGCCATGTCGGTGGCACCGGGGATGGTGCGGAAAGTGATGGTGTTGTCCATGCTGGCACCCGGAACGTTGCCCAGAGAGAGCTGTTCATTAAAGACCTGCTGGCAAAGGTGGAACTCGATAGCGCCGGCAACACCTGCATTATGGAGGGTGTCGAGTGCGGCAGTGAGCGTGGGATAGTCACTACCAGTGCAGGAGCCAATGGTATAGGTACCTTCGCAGAAGCGGACATTGAAGGTGCGGCGGATGGTGTCGTTGCTAGCGACCGAATCGCCCGTAACTTGGACAACAGCAGTAACAGTATGGCGACCAGGGGTGAAGTGTGTATTGAGCAGCGGCACAACACGATTGTAGCCGAGAGGCAGGTTGTTGGCGTTGCCAGTAGTCGACTGCCAAGAGCCGTTGTCAATCTTGTAGCGGAGGGTATAGTTGGAGATGTTGTTCAAACCTTGGTTCTTGAGTTTGACATCAAGGAAGGTGGTGTCGCACGAGGCGATGACAACAGTGTCCATGCCTTCGGGCCAATCGATGGAAGCATCAGTGGAAGGCACGCCGGTAACTTGGACGAAGATAGTGTCCTCAGGACTTTCGCAGCCGACAGGCTCAAGGAAGCCGAACATGATGTCGGGTCGGTTATTGCCCTTAGTTCCAGAAGCCTGAGTGGCTTGGTCGGTGGTGGCGTTCTGCTTAGTGATGACAGTGTTGGCCTGGGCAGTGTAACGGGTGTTGGCACCAGCAGAGGGACCAGCGGCGTTCAAGGCACGGGTAATCTCGATGACGATGCTAGAGGTGCCGTCCCAGTTGAAGGGTGTGTCGAGTTCGTGTTTGACCCAGCCGATGTTGCTGGCATTCATTGTATAATTGGTGTAGTCCTTGACCTGGGTGAGGCCGGTAAGGTAGGTGCCGTTGGCGAAGGTGGTGCTGGATGTTGTGCCCATCTTGATAGTGTAGTAAGAGAAAGTAAAGGTGTTGACATTGTTGCCAAGAGCGACTAGTTCGAAGGAGATGGAGCTAATTTTGCCCGCGCCATGACCGGCAGCGGCAATCTGGTCAGCAGTGTAAAGATACTGCTCTTTGACGTAGCGGGTCTTGGGGTTATAGGGCGAGGGGTAGTTGTTGTTCATGATGGAGGCCGAGGTACCTACGTGAGCGCTGGGAACATCCTTCAAGGCGATACTCTTGACGAAGAAGGTGTCGAAATGGTAGATATAGGAAGTGAGATAGGTGCCGGCGGTGGTGTCAAGGGGGTTGTGGTTGACATCGAACCATGCGGTGTACTCAGTGTTGGGAAGGCTATCGGCCGTGAGGAGCAGCTGGTCGTTGTAAGCGACAGTCTGCAGAGAGGCCACATTGGGTATCTCAGGCGTATATGCTGAGAAGAAGGTACCGGCAGAAGTATCGTTGGCGTGAGAGATATCGGAGCTAACGGCATCTACCCAGCACTTGATGCTAAACGTGGTGTCGACAGGACGATGCATGTTGATGTGCTGAGAGAAGGTGTGGAAGACTGCTGAGCGGGTGCCAATGCCGTTGGAAAGAGTGTCGGCGCAAGCAACAGTGGCTCCACCATCAAGGCTGAATTTAGCCACAACAGTGGATACTGGGGTGGAACCGTAGTTGTGTATGTTAACGGAGACAGGCTCGCTGGTGGTGAGGTTACAACCAGTTTCGACCACAGGATCATCGACAGCAAGGTCGGTAGTAGGCACGTTGGTGACATGGATGTTGACGGCGGAACGAGCGCCCTCGCAGCCATTGTCGAAGTAGCGGATAAGGTTGGTTTCAGTTTCGCCAATGTGCATGGGCAGAGAGTCAGTGCAGACTTGCCAAAGAGTGGCAGAGGCGGTTGGAGTGGAGCTAGCGGAGTTGGTGGGCCATGCTACGCGGCGGGCGCCTGCGGTGGGCGTGTTGACGGTGCCGCCATTGCGGGCGAGGTCGATGGCGTTGCCCTGCCAGACAGCAGCAGGAACGCTTTGGTTGCCCCAGCGGATGGTCTGCGTGGAAGCAGCGGTGATGACGGCATTGAAAGGTACTGCGTCGGCGATGCCGTTGCCATCGCGGTAGATGACGGCAAAGTTGGCTGTATATGCCGGCGAGACGACCGCGGTGCTAGGTGCGTAGATGGTGCGGGAAGAGTCACTGGGAGTTGCTAAAGTCTTGAACTGGAGAACGAGATTCTCGCCAGGCTGGATGGTGACGTTGGGAAGTACCCAAATCTTGGCAGCTGCATTGGACTGAAGCACCACAACAGAGTCGCCCTCGAGGTTGGCGGGGAAGTCACCGCAGTTGGTGAGTTCGACAGCCATCGAGGTACCAGTGTTCATCCAAGAAGGCATGGGATTGGTGCAGCCAGCAGCGGTGCGGTTGACCTGCACCTCGGTAATTTTGACCAAGGGGAGGTTTCGTTTCTGGGAGATATAGAAGGTAGTGTCGGCAAAGAGCGGATCGGTGGTCAGCGTGGGACCGTAGTAGAACTTGGCGGTGTCATCCATACTGTGGTACCAAGAGATGCCCGAACGCTGCTGGCGACCATTGCCACTGGTGTAGTAGCTAACGGGCCAAGTATTGACGCCAGCGGTGGGGGTGATGGTGGCAGCGTGGTTATAGACCACGTTCTGGTTGATGACCGTGGGAGCGGGAGCTGCATAACGGGAGATGACTGTGTAGACGTTGGTGTCGTTGAGGTCATCGGGATCAAGGGAGCACTTGACCCACCATTTGATGCTATAAGTACGGTCGCTGTTCCCCGAGCCATAGGGCAGCGACATAGTGCGAGTAGAGAGGAAGTGAATGGTGTCGTTGGGACCGCAACTGCGGGTGACCTGGAAGTTCTGCACAGGGCCGTTGTCGATGCTGTAGTATACCGTGATGGGCGAGGCAGTGGTGTAGGTGTATGATCCGTTACCCGTGTTGCGAATGGCCACCTCAACGGGAATGGAAGAAGGCGCACCGCAATAGTCTTCGTGAGGGGATACAAACTCTACAGGAGTGAAGTCGACCGAAAGCGCGGTAACCTCGTAGGCACCTAAAGAGGGAGCAGTAGCGTTACGGGTTGAACCGAAGAGGTCAATGGTAACCTCAGGGATGGGGGTACCCACGTTACGGAGGAGCGAGTTGAAGGAGCGAAGGTCGACACGACAGACGGAACCATTGGTGTAGTTGGGGTTGCCGACAACGGAGCCGCGGTCGTTGGGAACGGCGATACGCCAGTTGTTGAGCGAATTGTAGGTGACGCCACTAAGTTTGTTGAGCACGCCGCTAACAGAGTAATAGCAGTTGTGGTCAACATGGACGGTGGCCATGCTGTCGCCAGGGATGAGGGAGAAGGCATAGTTGTTGGTGTCAAAGGTGGCGATAACGTTATTTTGGAAGTAACAGTTGCTGATGATATCGCCGCCGAGGGTGGCACCGGCCACATTAACACGGGTGGGAGCGCTCATACGCACCGAGTTGAATACTGTCTTGATATAAGAGCCCTTGATGATGTTGAGGGGCGTGGTGAGAAGGTTGGTGGTACCATCATCCACCGAGACAATCATGTTGTTGGCCACGATGCCATAACGGCTGGAAGTACCATGCATGTCAGAAACACCGATACAGCAAGAGCCCTTTGAGCAGTAGACGCGGTTGCGAGTAATACGGCTACCATCATAGCAGTGCTGGCCAAGGATGACGTAGGATGCATTGGTCTGGACATCATTGCAGAAGTTGCTATCAATCCAGACGTCGTCCTGGTTGGTGATGCTGATGGCGGTGTTGATCTGGTTAGCAAGATTATTATATTGTACAATATTATGTTTAGCGCGCACATCGGGAGCGGCACCCGTGACCTCGATACCGGTATTACCGCCGTAAAAGGTACAGTTGGCTATGAGCACCGAGTCTGCATCACCAGTGTTGATAAGCGACTGTGCGGAAGCCGTGACCGAGTTACTGTCCGAGAAAATGCAATTGAGGAACTGACAATGGGCGCTGTTTTCACCAAGCTGGGCGAGGACGTCGCAGCGGTTGTCGGCATAGCGGCCATTGTTGAAGCGGATGTTGTTAAACCGAATGCCTCGGGCCTCGGTGAGATCCACCAGGCTGGGAGCATTGGTGTTGACACCCTGACGCGAACGGCGGAAGGTGACCACCCCAGAGGCCGTGGCGGGCTCGAAGAGCACATAGTTGGTGGCCGACGTTCCTGGGATATAGGGGAACGAGGTCACGTCGTAGGTGCCCGCAGGGAGCTTGATGGTAAGCGGGGCGTCGATGCCGCAGCGGCTAAGGACGTAGAGACACTTCTCGAGCGATGCGAAGTTGGCACTGGAGCCCGTGCCGACGGTGCGGACACCACTATAGGGGCCGTCGCAGGCAGCGAAGGGTGTATAGCTGGTATCGTTATATGGCTCATGGTCGCGGAAACGGAGCGTATCGACTGTGATAGTGTCGTCGACCCAAGCGCGGATAGTGTGGTAGCCCACGGTGAAAGTCTGGCTATCGTTAAGGTGCACGCGGACGCTATCACCGCCGGCGAGGTTACCAGTCCAATCGTATGAAACGGCAACTTGGTTATCCACACGGTACCAAATTCGTACTGAGTTCATGGGGCTCACGCCGTAATTCTTAAGCCAAACCACCACAGAGTCGGTGCCGATGTTGCAAGGAGTGGTATAACTGGGGTAAGAAAATCCAGAGACACCGCAGTCATAGATGAGCGGCACGTTCTGAGTCTCGAAGAACTGGATCCAAGGACGTGTGGTGGTGACCACGCCGCTGGCAAAGTTGTCGGGATCAGTAAAGGCATTGTAGTCGAGGAAGGCGTCGTAGCCATCAATAAAGAGCGAGTTCTTGTTGGTGGCTGTGGAGATGTGCTTGATTTGATGGCCCTCGGGATTGGAGGATCCGGTGCCGTCGTAGAGCACCTGCATGACTATATCGCTACCGGCATAGTAGAAGGTATCTTGAAGGTTAACTACCTTGAAGGAACCTGCGGCAGCCTGGTCAATGACGAAGGCTGAGTCGTATACCACCTGCATGGCCATGGTAGAAAAGGCCTCGTTGGCGGTGGTGCGGGTGTGCGAAGTGGGCATGTTGGCCATGCGGAACTGGAGGTGCGGGCGTGTCACAGTACGTGGCGAAGCAGTTAGAATGAAACGGAAACTATTGATGTAGCCGGGTCCAAAACCCATGGCCGCCATCGAGGCACTATCATAGATAAACTCCGAACGGCTGTCAAGGTAAGGCGGGAATGGGAAGGCATTGTTGTTGGTCTGGAGTCCAGTGAACTGGCCTGTGTTGGTACGACCGCGGACGCAACGGAAGGTCAACCATTGGCTAGAGTTCTTGGGGAAATAGACCGTATTGTTGTTGACAGTGGAGTCCTTGGCCACGATATGGTAATGCACCAACGTATCATAGCCGAAGAAAGGTATACGACCCGTAAAACGGTTGCTAGTAGGGGTAAGGCGATGTAGGTAGGTGCGATGCACGGTGGGATTGTTGCCCACGCGGTAAAGCGCATACACCGAGTCACCGTTGATACCCTGAAGGACGGTGGTAGTCACGTCAGCCGTCAGTTTCGCACCACGACTGCTGGGGTAATTCAGTTGGTCGGGGAATGAAATCATGGTAATCGTCGGGGTGATTATCTGCTGGCTGGAGGCACGAACTTTAATATCATCGAGATACCAGGACTCGGTGCCGGTGGCACGATTACGGGCAGCTACTGTGAAACGGATAATGACTTTCCTATCCACGGCGGGAACACCCTGAAAGATCTGCTCGAGGTCGAAACGTTCCTTTTTCCACAGCGTGTTGTTAGCCGAAGTGGCGCCCTGCCAATCGGTGTAAGATTGCTTACTGAAGGAAGAAAGGGTGTTGAACTCAGAACTACCGCCTTCGTTCATGTTGTAATGGGTACTGTTGAGTCGGGTCCATGTGGTCTGATCTGGACGACGAACGTCGATCATGCAGACCTCAGTACGAGGCGTGCAACACAATGCATCGACGAATGCGATATGCATGAATTCCAGCGTGAAATAGTTTAAGGTAGCATTGCTGGAGAAGTCGATGGTGTCCAACGTCAACGTCACCTGAGAAGACTGCGTGTGGAGCATCTTCATAGACCGGCTGCCGCCCGAAACGATGGTGGTTTGAGAAGCGGCCGAAGTTGCACTGGACACTTGGAAGTTTACAGGTGTACCCGTCTCGAAGTCTTGTGAGAAAAATTCGAAGATTTGGGCATGGGAAGAGAACGCCGATAAGGCGAAAATCAACCCAAAGAGTAGAAATCTTTTTTTCATCTGTGTATTTATATTATATTATTATTTTCAGTTATAATTATCCAATTTTCAATTTTTTACATGCTCAAAAAAGTCCTTTTCGAAGGCCGAAAAGTACATTTTTTGAACCTACAAATTTACGAAGAAAAAATGAATTGACAACATTTTTTGTTTTTTTTGTTTCAACCATGTTTTTTGACGACCATTTTAGACGTTCTACATATAAGAGTCTTTACCCTCATTTTTGGTCGCGCAACATTAAATAATTTAACTTTTTTTAAATATTTTTACGAATTCATTATGAAATGAGGCGGCATTCAAGAATCCAAAGTTGCCAACCACCCGATGCCCAAAGGGGGGCTTAAAAAGATTTTTTTCTCTAAGTCAAAAAAAATGCGTACCTTTGCAATTTGAAACAACAATTAAAAATCAAGCGTTATGCCAAGTTCGTTAATCACCACCATTATCGTCGTAGCAATCGTTATATTGCTCATTATTTTAATTAGTTACGTAAAAGCCCCTCCTTCGGTGGCTTTCATCGTCTCCGGTCTTGGACGCAAGCCCCGCATCTACATCGGCAAGGGCGGCCTTCGCATCCCCCTGCTCGAGCGACTCGATAAGGTCTACCTCGGCCAGGTGACGGTCGACATCAAGACCAATGTCTCCATCCCCACCAAGGACTTCATCAACGTCAACGTCGATGCTGTCGCCAAACTGCAAGTGCTACCCGACCAAGACGGAATCCGTCTGTCAGCCAAGAACTTCCTTAACATGAATGCCACCGAGATTTCTAAGCAGGTACAAGATTCGCTCGAAGGCAATATGCGTGAGGTAACCGGTTCTTTGACCCTCACCGAAATCAACATCGACCGCGACAAATTCTCCGACCAAATCATGTCAAAGGCACAGATGGACATGAATGCCCTCGGCCTAAAGATTATCAGTTGCAACATCCAAAACATCACCGACGAAAACAACCTCATACGCGACCTCGGCGCCGACAACACCTATTCCATCAAGAAAAATGCCGCCATCACCAAGGCCGAAGCCGAACGCGACATCGCACAAGCCCAAGCCCGTGCCCGTAAAGATGCCAACGACGTGCAGGTAGAATCCGACACTGAGATAGCCATCAAGCAGAACCAGCTGGCCATCAAACGTTCCGAACTTAAGGTGCAAGAGGATATCAAGAAAGCTGAAGCCGATGCTGCCTACTGCATTCAGGAACAGGAACAAAAGAAAGTCATCAATGTCAAAACCGTTGATGCACAGATCGAGCAAACCAAGCGCGAGCAGGAACTCACCGCCGAAAAGGTCAAAATCCGCGAGAACGAACTGCGCGCCATGGTTCAAAAACAGGCCGATGCCGACAAATACCAGGTAGAGGTCAACGCACAAGCCAGCCTCGAGCAGCAGAAACGCAATGCTGAAGCCGAAGCCTACCGTGCCGAGCAGGAAGCTCGCGCCACCATCGCCCGCGCCGAAGCTAAGAAGCAGTCCATGATGCTGGAAGCAGAAGGTATCAAGTCCATCGGAGAAGCCGAAGCCTACAAGATTAAATGCGCCGGTGAAGCCGAAGCCGTGGCCATCGAAAAGAAAGGTCTTGCCGAAGCCGAAGCAATGCAAAAGAAGGCAGATGCCTACAAGGAATACGGACAAGCTGCCATCCTCGACATGCTGGTCAACATCATCCCCGAGACAGCCAAAAACGTAGCTTCTCCGCTCTCGGCCATCGACAATATGAACGTCTATGGCACTTCGGGAGTAGACGCTGCCAGCGTCAGCGGTGCCGTCCCCGCCGTCATCAAGCAAACCTTCGACGTCATTGAGTCTGCCACAGGCGTAAACATGAGCAACATCATGAAAGCCAGTACCATAGAAGCCAAGACTACACGCAACATCAACCTTGACAGCGACAGCGATGTCAGCCTCAAAAAATGAAGCTACAGTAGTCCCCTACCCTACACTAAAAAACTCACGCCGTCCCCCGCAACTTAGCAGCAAGGGACGGCGTTTTTGCATCATATAGTTGGGACGCACTATCTTCTCTGCCGAATCGCCTCATACATGAACACGGCAGCGGCGACGCTAACATTGAGCGACTGCACCTGTCCAAGGATGGGAAGTTTGGCGCGCTGATGGGCAAGTTTAAGTAGCTCAGGGCTGATGCCGGTCTCCTCAGCCCCCATGATAAGGAGCGTGGGCTGGGTAAAATCAACCTCCAAATAATCGGTGGCGCCCTTTTCAGTGGCAGCTACGACCTGCATACCGCATTGGCGGGCTAGGTTGAGTACGGTCTTGAGATTTTGCTCTCGACAGATGGGCATACGCAGCAAAGCACCCGAAGAGGTCTTAACCGCGTCGTCGCTAACCTGTGCGCTGCCATGATCTGGGATGATGACGGCATCCACTCCAGTACATTCGGCCGTGCGGACAATGGCGCCAAAATTACGCACGTCGGTGACATGGTCCAGCAGCAGCACCAACGGTGACTTCCCTGAATCCATCAAGCTAGGTATCATTTCCAAAGCCTGATGGTAGGTAATGGGCGATATCTGGGCCACCACACCTTGGTGATTGCCTTTGGTGAGGCGGTTAAGTTTCTCCACAGGGACAAACTGAAAGGGAATATTATGGTCGCGGATGCGGCCTTTCAATTCTCCGACAAGGGCGCCAGTGAGGCCGTTCTGGATAAACACTTTGTCAATATTGGTGCCGCCATCAATGGCCTCAATGATGGGACGCAGACCGTAGATGGTAGATGACGACTTGCCTGACTGGGAACTAGGATTTTTGGTTTGAATCATAAAAAGATTTGAATATTTAAAGGGTTAAAGGCCAAACTCACTATCATCCTGCCAATATCACCCCATCCTTGAGCACGATTTGCCTATCAGATTTCTGGGCCAAGGCGGTGTTATGTGTAACGATGACGAAAGTTTGGCGATATTGGTCACGCAGCTGGAAGAAAAGGTCGTGGAGTTCCTCGGCATGGTGCGTGTCGAGATTGCCCGAGGGTTCGTCAGCCAGCACCACTGCAGGATGGTTTATAAGTGCTCTAGCTACTGCGAAGCGTTGCTGTTCACCGCCTGAGAGCTGAGCGGGCTTATGGTCGGCACGATCTTCCACATTGAGAAACTTCAGCAGTTGCATTGCTTCAGTCCTAGCCTCCGCCAAGCTGCGTCCTGCTATCAGGGCAGGCATGCAAACATTTTCCAGGGCTGTGAACTCAGGCAACAGGTTGTGGAACTGGAACACGAAGCCGATATTTTGGTTGCGGAAACGTGCCAATGCCTTCTCGTCCAGTCGTGTAACATCGACATTGTCATAGCAGATGCTACCGCTATCGGCCACATCGAGCGTGCCGAGAAGCTGTAACAAGGTAGTCTTGCCCGCACCCGAAGCACCAACAATGCTCACCACCTCGCCTTGATGAATAGCCAGGTTAATATTGCGCAACACCTGCAGAGAGCCGTAGGCCTTGTTGAGATTTTCTACACTAATCATAACTCCTTACCATTCAAAAACACCTTCCACACCTTGTTTTCACCATAGGCGTAAGGCAGAAATTCGTAGGTGGGTATCTCTGTCGTGATATAGAAGTTGGCACGTTTGCCCACGGCGATGGAACCCAGTTGGTCGCTGACACCCATGGCGTAGCCGCTGTTGATGGTCGTGGCATTGATAGCCTCTTCGGGGAGCATGCGGTAGTTAACGCATGCAAACGAGAGCACCAACTGCATGTTGCCTGAAGGCGATGATCCAGGGTTATAGTCCGATGCCATGGCTACTGGCAATCCCGCTTCCATCATCTTGCGCACGGGGGCGTGCTGCATATTCAGGAAAAAGGCCGCACCTGGCAAAACAGTGGGCATGGTGTTAGACCCTAGAAGGCATTGTATTTCTGCATCGCCTGTGTACTCCAGGTGGTCGCAACTGAGGGCGTCGTACTTCACGGCACATTGAATACCGCCGCTACAGGCCATTTCATTGGCGTGAATCTTGGGACGCATGCCATACTTGGCGCCCGCCTCAAGCATCCGCTCGGTATCCTCCACGGTGAAAAATCCTGCGTCGCAGAATACATCAATGAAGTCCGCTAAGCCCTCATCGGCAGCTTGAGGTATCATGCGATCGATAACCATGTCGACGAATTTTTCCTGACAGCCGCGGTACTCCATGGGAATTCCGTGGGCGCCGAGCAACGTCGACTTGATGGTGAGGGGACTGTTTTCACGCAAGCGGCGTATTACACGCAACATCTTCAGCTCCGCCTCGGGAGTCATACCATAACCCGACTTAATCTCCACGGCTCCAGTGCCGAAGCGGACAATCTGTTCCAAGCGGGCCATGGCATCATCATAAAGCTGCTGTTCCGAAGCCTCCTGCACGCGCTTGGCGCTGTTAAGGATACCCCCGCCGCGCTTGGCTATCTCGTCATAGGAAAGACCGCGAATCTTGTCTATATACTCAATCTCGCGACTGCCTGCATATACCAAATGAGTGTGCGAGTCGCAGAACGAAGGCAGCACCATCCGCCCAGTAGCATCCACCTCTTTGTCGAAAGCCTGATCCTTAAGCTGGCTCATAGGACCGAAAGCGGCGATTCTGTCGCCCTCTACAATGAGATAAGCGTTGTCAATTGTGTTGATGTGGGCCATATCAGCGCCACAGACCTTCTTGCGGGGAGTCTCCTCGACCTGCAAGAGCGATTTGATATTTTTGATTAAAGTCCTCATTTTCAACATTTAAGTATTAAAAAAGTAAGATATGATACAACGTTGACGAAATTTTGAAGCCATGACGTGCGCGGCAATTCCGCAAACCGCCAACCATCCCATCTTCTACTCAAAACAGCTCCGGCTGGTCGGAAGCACGATACTTCCCAAGGTGCTGATAAGCCAGCGGTGTCACCTCTCGGCCGCGGGGTGTGCGTTGGAGATATCCCTCTTGAATAAGATAAGGTTCATACACCTCTTCCACCGTGCCTGGTTCCTCACCGACGGCAGTGGCAATATTGTTGATGCCCACCGGTCCTCCACGGAACTTGTCGATAATGGTGTTGAGGATACGGAGGTCCATCTCGTCGAGGCCGTTGCTGTCCACATTGAGCGCCTTGAGCGCGAAGCGGGCGATATCTAGTGTGATAGTACCGTCGCCCTTAATTTGGGCGAAGTCGCGCACGCGTCGCAAAAGAAGGTTGGCAATACGGGGAGTACCGCGACTACGGCGTGCAATCTCGTAGGCCGACTCAGAAGTGATTTTCACCTGTAGCAGACCTGCAGAGCGGTTGACGATGCTCGCCAATGTCTCGGCATCGTAGTACTGCAGGCGGCAGTTGATACCAAAACGAGCCCTGAGGGGTGCCGTCAACATGCCCGATCGAGTCGTCGCGCCAATAAGCGTGAAAGGCTTCAGTTTAATCTGCACGCTACGAGCAGCAGGACCCGACTCAATAAGGATATCAATCTTATAGTCCTCCATGGCAGAATAGAGATACTCCTCCACCACGGGAGAAAGACGGTGAATCTCATCGATAAAAAGCACATCGTTAGCCTCTAGAGACGTGAGCATCCCAGCGAGATCTCCGGGCTTGTCAAGCACGGGACCGGAAGTCATCTTAATGTTGACACCCAGTTCATTGGCAATGATATAAGACAGCGTGGTCTTACCTAGCCCTGGGGGACCGTGAAGGAGCACATGATCGAGCGGCTCGCCACGCTGTTTAGCCGCGCCGACGAAGACGCGAAGGTTTTCAAGGACTTGCTGCTGACCCGCATAACTATCGAAACTCTTTGGGCGCAAGGCGCGTTCCACCTCACGATCCTGAGCCGACTGACTGCGGCCTGTAGCATCTAGATTATTATTCATTTGAGTGCACTTTGAAAATGCAAAAGTACGAAATTTTTATCACATAACAGAAAAAAACACACTGAGAATCTTCTTCGGAGCCTTCAGTCCCATTGCCAAATTCTCGCAAAGAACACCATTTTTCTTGCATGTCCAAAAAAAATCGTACCTTTGCATTATTGTAAAACGGATGCAAAATGCACTTTCAACACACACAACAAACTGAGATGCATAGTCCTATGAATATGCTGAAACGCACTTACGATTATTCATTTTTGTGCTTTCACATTTCACTACCATCCAATTTCGCAATACCAATTCCGAGTGATATATAGTTATACATATAAAATCTTTAAACAATCTTTTTTTAACTAAAAATCTTATCAAAATGAAAAAAGTACTTTTAGTCGCTCTGTTTGCCTGCTTGACCATGGCTTTCGCTTCCTGCAACAAGGAAAAGGATCTCAACGGCACCACTTGGACCTGCCACTATACGGGCAGCATGGATGACCCCGATGAGGGCTTCACCGTCAGCCTTGACTTCAACTTCCTCATGGAGTTCACCTCCGCCACCGAGGGTCAGATGACCACCTCCGGCAAGGGTATCATCATGGGCATGGAGATTCCCTTCGAGGCTTCAACCGACAGTTTCAGCTACACCTTCGACGGCACCAACGGCTCCATCTATGACGACAGCACCTCTGTTGCTTTCGCATACAGCAAAGAAGCCAACACTATCACCTTCACCCAGCCCGACGAAGGCTTTGGCGAAATGGTCCTGGTCTTCAACGAGAAGAAATAAGGCCTGCGCTTGACGAAAAACCTAACCCACCAAGGAAGTCGACATGAAAGAAACTTGTTTGGTGGGTTTCGTTTTTTGCCCACGGGAATAACGAAAGACCAATATTTATCATAATTGAGCTGTTGACGGCTCACAATATGCACAAAAGCCATGTGTTGCGGACCTTGGCATTTGCAGCCGCCAATAATAGTTTTTCAACACTTCATCAACAACAATTCGCCATGCAGAAAAAGGCCATCTTACTATCAATCATTGCGCTATTTTTAGGGATACAAGCCTCCGCGCAGCCTATATCCAGTCAAACTGCACAACACTTAGCACAGGATTTCTGGCTGCACCACTTTGGCAACAAGGCTGAGAAGCTATTCGTCGAGATCCCTTCCTCCTACGACGCGCTGCACCTGTTCAATGCAGAGGATGGCGAGGGCTTCGTCATCGTCGCTGCTGACGAGCGAGCCACAACCATACTAGGCTATTCCGACAACGACATCCTCGACACCGCTAAGATGCCCCCTGCCCTTTTATACTGGCTTCAAGGCTACAACGACCAAGTGCTTTTCGCCTGCCAGCATGAGGCACCCATCGCTGCCGACAATACCCCAGCCAAAGAGCTTGACAGCGTCGCCGCTTTGGTACCGGTCACCTGGGACCAGGGCCGATTCTACAACGACTCCTGCCCCGTGGACAACACGCTGCGCGGCCAAGATCTCAACCTGCACCCCTACACTGGCTGCGCCGCCACCGCAATGGCGCAAGTGATGAGGTACTGGAATTGGCCGCCACACGGCATCGGCAACTATAGTTACAGCTGGGCTGGCGTAGTTGGCTTCTCATGGCACTATGGCACGCTCAGCGCGGACTTTGAACACACCACCTACGACTGGAGACATATGCCCGCCAAGCTCACCGCCTCCAGCACAGACGAAGAAAAGGCCGCGGTGGCCAAACTCATGTACCACTGCGGGGTATCCGTCCAGATGTCGTACAACAACGACCATCAAGGCAGCAGCGGTGCATTCCTCACCCTTGAAAACATTTCGGGCATGCGCAACGGACAAGAGTATTGTGTCGAGAACGCACTATACACCTTCTTCGGCTACAAGTCCACTTTACAAGGCCTCTTTCGAGAGGACTATCCCGACAGCACCTGGATTACTATGCTCAAAGAGGAACTCCGCGCCGGCCGTCCAATCCTCTACCAAGGCCGCTCATCAAACGGCCAAACACAAAGCGGCCACTGCTTCATCCTCGACGGCTTTGATACCGAGGACCATTTCCACATCAACTGGGGATGGAACGGCCATTATAATGCCTACTATGCCATCAGCGCCCTTAGTCCCTATTCCAACTGCAACTACTCTTATAGCCAGGGAGGTCTCTTCGGGGTGGTACCCGACTACGCTGCCATCTTATTACGCAGCGATGACACTGTGGCCCACCCCCTCACCAGTCCCAACAGCGGTCCATCGAGTCTCTTGGATGCGCCAACGGCCCCATCCAACAACATCCGCACCTGGGGCCTAGAGGGTAGCATCCATGTAAGCGGCGCACAAGGCCAAGAGGTGGTTGTCTCTGACATGATGGGCCGGACCTGCTGCCGCATGCGCTGCCACTCCGACAACGAACGCATCGTCGTCCCCTCCTCCGGCATCTATCTGGTACGCATCGGGAGAGAGACAATGCGCAAGACTCTTGTTCGGTAAACGGAATTGAATTCTTGGCATTTAACCTTCCTTTTTCTATTTCTCCTTTCTTCTAATCATTGCCTCGGGCCACCTTCAATTTTCTCAATATCCCTATTGAGAAAAAAAATATCACGTCATACAATATTATCTTCGCCTACGCGTTAAAGGATGAATAAAATAGTCTTCACAATGAGATCAATAGTAGTAGGTACTGACTTTTCGCAAGGCTCGTATGTGGCCTTGGAGTTGGCGGTCGACATCGCCAACAAGTTGGAATGCGGCGTCAAAGTAATCTGGGCCAAACGCGAAAAACTGCTCATGGACGAAGAGCAGCTGACCATCATGACCCATCTCGCCGAGGAAAAGCTCAAACAGCTCTGCGAGACCCATCAACCCCGCCTGCAGCACAGCAAAATCACCTGGGAAATCTGTTCAGGCAAAGTGGGTGCCGTCATCGCCCGCCAAGCCAGCCACTGCAACGCCCCCATGATTGTTATCGGCACCAATGGTGCTTCGGGATTCGAGAAATACTGGATGGGTAGCACGGCAGTACGCATAGTCCAAGAGGCCAGCGTGCCAGTGCTCACCGTGCGCCAAGGTTATGACTTCCATAAAGCCCTAGAGCGCATCGTCGTCCCCATCCGCGTGAATATCAACTCGCGGCAGAAGGTCCCGCCCGCAGCCTCTTTGGCCAAGCTCTTCCACTCCGAAGTGCATATCCTCGGCCTCATTGACTCGCCCGATCAGGCTAAGCAACTGCGCGCCTACATGACACAGACCTCGGAATATCTTTCCAACGAGGGCGTGAAGCATGTCGCCACTGTGAAGAAATACAGCAACTACAGCGATACCGTGCTCTCCTATGCCGAGAAAATCAAGGCCGACCTAGTGGTCATCAATACCGAGCAGGACAAGTTCCTCTCGCAGTTTTTCTTAGGCACCAACGCACAACAGATAGTCCACAACTCGCAGCTGCCCGTGCTTTGTGTTCATCCAGCCGACATCTTCTTCCTTTCTAAAACTTGATCAACAGTGAGCGGTTATGGGTTTTGAAAAGCTGCCCCACTCCACAGCTTCAGAACCGCACATAGCCAAGCAGCTTCATTATCCACCTATCATTCCTCCCTCATGAGCAAAGTAATCATAGTAGGAGCAGGTGCTGCCGGCATGATGGCAGCAGTGGCAGCAGCCAACCAGGGTGCCGAGGTGGTGCTTGTAGAAAAAATGCCCCAACCTGGACTCAAGCTCCGCATCACCGGCAAAGGTCGCTGCAACCTCACCAATACCGCCCCCCTCAAAGATTTTATCGCCCATATCGGTTCAGACGGACGCTGGATGCGTAACAGTTTTGCACAATTCTTCAACACGCAGCTGATGGACTTCTTCGAGCAGCACGGCGTGCCTTTGGTTGAGGAGCGCGGAAGCCGCATCTTTCCCAAGAGCGGCAAATCGCTCGACATCTTCTTGGCACTCATCAACGACCTCGAGCGCCGTCCCAACGTCGAGATACGCAAAAACTGCGCGGTTCGGAGTCTCACCGAAGACCACCACGGAGTGCGTCTCCAAGATGGCACCACGCTGCGCGGCGACGCTCTCATTATCGCCACGGGAGGCCTCTCCTACCCTACCACTGGTTCTACTGGCGTCGGTTACCGCCTAGCCGAAGAGTCAGGCCACACCATCGTGCCGCAAGTCCCCTCGCTCGTATCGCTCACTTGCGAAGAAGCTTTCCCGCGCGAACTCGAGAACTTCGTGCTCAAGAACGTGGGGCTCACCATCACCCGCACCGACGGCAAGAAGCTCTTCGATAGCTTTGGCGAGATGACCTTCACGCGCAACGGCATCGACGGTCCCATCGTTCTTTCCGCCAGCCGCCAAGTCAGCCGGCTGCTCAACAATGGAGAAAAGCTCATCGCCCACATCGACCTCAAGCCCGCTGTCGCCGCCGACGTGCTGGACCGCCGCCTCATTGCCGACCTAGATGCCAACGGCACTCGCCTCTTCCATGATGCGCTGCGCCTGTGGCTGCCCGCCGAGTTGGTTCAGTTGGCTCTCGACCGGCTACATATCGAATACTACAAGCGTCTTCATCAGATCAACGGCGCAGAGCGCAAACGGCTCCTCGCGTTCCTTAAAGACGTTACATTCACCCTCTGCGGCACAGGCGACTACAACACCGCCATCGTCACCCAAGGCGGCATCAGTCTCAAAGAGATTAACCCCAAAACGATGGAATCGAAACTCCACCCAGGCCTCTATTTTGCCGGCGAAGTCCTCGACCTTGATGCCGACACAGGAGGATACAACCTCCAAATAGCTTTTTCTACCGGCTTCGCCGCCGGACGAGCTGCCGCCAGCACCGGCACTGCATCCTAGAGAAACTCCGACACTTCCACCCGATTATTCGGCATAGCTGCCGCCCTCTTATTCGGGTGGTTCATCTTTATTGCCAGCCAAGGGTTATTAAAAATACGAACACTCACAGTAGGCAAGCATCCCGCAATTGCTCTTGTTCGATCTTTTGATGGTTCGTCGAATGGTCACCTACATTTGGTTCAAACCAGGCCCCCAAAAAGCGGCAAAGCAAGGCATCCAGTAAGGATTTTTTCGTACCACTAGCTACCAAAAACGTGGGACGAATGGAATATTTCGGCACCAAAAATGGTGTATTTCGTCCCATTTACCCCCAAAAATGCACTTTTCATCCCATCGAGTGCCCCTCGTCACGTTATTTTTACCATCTCCTAAAAAGGTAGTAATTTTGCAGCTCGAAAACAACAAAAAAACACTCACATTATGTTATTCGCATTCGGAGATTCCATCATGAAAGGCATCATCGCCAATAACAACAATAATAACGGCACCAACACCACCGAGTTGCGGGGAGGTCTAATCAAATACGTCATCACCGACAACAACTTCGTCAGCCGCATCGAATCGCACAACGGCAAAACCATCAGAAACCTGTCGCGCTTCGGCAGCACCATCCTCGGCGGACTGAAAAACCTCGACCGCCACCTGCGGGAAATCCAGCCAGGCGACACTGTGGTGCTAGAGTTCGGAGGCAACGACTGCAACTTTGACTGGAAGGCCATCGCAGAAGACCCCTACAAGGAGCACAAGCCCTCTGTGACGCTTGAGGAGTTCCGCAAGCTATACCGCGAGGCAATAGAAAAGGTCCTTTCGGTGGGAGCCAAGCCCGTGCTGCTGTCGCTACCAGCAATACTGCCGCTGCGTTTTTTCGACTTTGTCAGCCAAGGACTCAATAAAGACAACATCCTATTATGGCTCGGGGGCGACACCAACACCATTGCCAACTGGCATGAGCAATACAACCTGGAAATCTTCAAAATCGGGGCAGAACAAGGAGTCCCCGTCATCGATATCAGCACCACATTCCTTTCACGCAGAGGACTGGGCGACTGCTACTGCATCGATGGGATGCACCCCAACGAACTGGGTCACGACATCATCGCAGAAGCCATCTTAACCTCTGGTCAGCTGGAGTGCGCGTGAAGGCGTGAAGGATTTCAGATATCGGAAATTGGAAGACATGAAGGACGGTAGGCGACAGATGAAAACATCATATAAGATGTACCGAAAATAATCTTGGAAAGGTGAATCTGGAGAATTTTTATTGACATTTGGAAAAAATGTCGTATATTTGCGTTTGGAATACGTTCCGATTAATAACGCACAATTGCCATGATGCACAATAAATTACACGCTTTCAAATCGTGCTGCGCCGCACTCGTTATGCTGGCAGCGATGACCTTTTCGGCTTGCAACAATGCCGATAACGCCCCAGCGACGCTGGCTGGATATACCACCCTCGAAGACCTAGAGGGTCACACAGTAGCCGTCATCACAGGTAGCACTAGCGACATGTTGCTCAGCGACACGAACAATTTCTCAAGCATCACCATCACCCGCTGCTCGTCACCGAGCGAGTTGGTGAACTTGGTTGAAAGCGGAGGTGCCGACTGCGGCATCACCGACACCGTTGTACTGATGACGCTGCCCATGCAGGAGAAAAATCTCGCTGTGGACTTCAACCTGCCTGGCGGATTTGATGTGGCTGTGGCTTTCGACCGCAGCAACCTTGAACTATGTAGCTACTTCAACGACTTCCTAGTGCAGATTAAGTCGGACGGCACGCTCGACGACATCATCGAACGCTGGTGCGCATCGCCCACCGACAGCCTCGCCATGCCCGACATGCCCGAACTAGCTGCGCTACAGGGGCATCCGCTGGAGATTGCCACCTTGGCCGACAACCCGCCATTTAGCTTTTACAACGGGACAGCATGGACGGGCCTAGAGGTAGAGATGATGCTACGTTTCAGCCTATTCATCGAGCGTCCGGTACATTTTAGCGGATACAACTTCGGCGAAGTGGTCGATGTGATGCGCAACCGACAGGCCGACGCTGCCGCCGCCAACATCTGCATCACACCCGAGCGCGCCGACCAGGTGCTCTTCTCTCACCCCTACTACTTCTGCAAAACCAGCTGCTTCTCAAAAGCACGCTAGCTGCCACAACTCCTACCTAACGCATTCCTTCGCCCACATAAACAAAGGAATTCCAGTTCACTCTTCCAATCCGAGGGACTCTTCTTGGAATCCTTTCAAAATGGATTCTGCTTCCTTTTGAGTGTAGAGTGCAGCTAGTGCCGCAGAGGTTTCCGCGGGATGTTTCTCCCACAATTGATAGCATCGGTCGTGATACTGTTCTGCTATCATGCCATCTGCACAACCAAATGCCACATAATATTTGCAGATATGCTCTATGCTCGGATTCTCCATAGCATATCGGAAGCAGATGCTATCATGACGAAATCCCCTATCATACCCGTCCATGCTGCCATCGGGATTATGCCATAGCACATGCATCTCGTCATCCGTCTTGGGGAAAAGGGCGAAAGCCTCATCTGACGAAACAGACACTCCTCGAAGAACCTTTTGGTCAAAAGCCAACACTCTGCCATAATAATCTTTATTTCTCTCAAATACAGGATCATAACAATCAGGCTCAATAATTTCTTGTGGCCGGGCCGAATTACCATCCATAGAGTCGTCCACTATCATGCTGTCCGAAGAGGTCTCATTAGTCTGGGTCGGCCCCTTACACCCACCTAAAAGCAATAGTCCAAGCATCAAAACTAATAGTTTGATTGTGGGGGTGTTGAAAACAGCTGTATGCTTCGGCTGGTATTCCTGATTATAGTGTTCGTTGAGAATTATTTCTTGTTCCATGGTATCGATATGCTATTGTTGAACAATCTATGAATTTTAAATTAACGTTTAATAACATAAATGAAAATTCTCCCAGCCATACTGGAGGTAGGCTTCGCAGGGGTTGAATTGCCTGTAGCCGCAATCCAAATCGCCGCAATCGGGGATGCGGTAATAGTCCCAGTTGAATTCCTCCACTGCTCCATCAAACTCACGGCTCACTTTGTCGGGCAAGAAGAGTCTCTTCGTCAAATCAGTCTCTTTAATGGGAAAATGTTCCTGCGCACTACCCTTGCTGGCTCCGCATCCCGCCATCAGCAGAATCCTGCGAACAACAACGCTTTAGCCTTCATAGACACATAATTATAAATTGTATATTACATGCTTAATTCCCAGTGATGTACCACCCAATCTCCGGACGAATGGCAAACGTCTCATGATCCTGCGTGAGGCCGACAAAGCCGGCATGGAGGGCCAGCATTTCCCGCTTCTCTCCAACGTGCTCGTAAGCCAAGGGCACTGAAACCATCTCGGCAGGCAGAGACCCCGATAAATCGTATAGCGTAAACGTCTTATTGGGTACCAAAACATCATAGCCAACCAAATAGGGGTAAAACTTCACGATCCAACCATCGACAAAGGTGCTGTGGTCGCCGCACATCTCGGGTTCTAAGTCATGTAATTTGAACATGCCTCTCCAAAACTCGGGGTCTTGCTTGCCCTTCGAGGCTTCGACTATCTCCTTCAAGATAGGCTCAATCTCGTCTATCCACCAGTCAAGTTTGTATTTGCGCAGCTTCCCCACATTGTCCACGATGCGCTGCCAGTCGTCGGGAGTGCCCTCCAGGATGACGTACGGTATGCCACATGTCATCACGACTTCGTATTCAAAATAGGCCTGCATGCTGGCCATGATGGTTATCTGCGAGGCCACAGTGGTCACAGGCGTGGAGGTGGAGAACTGGCTGCCCAGGGTGCTGACGAGGTCGCTACCCACATAGTCCGCTATCTGCTTGGTGAACTTGGGGAATAACGATTTCCAAAACTTCTCGCTCTTAAGATTTCGTTGGGGGGCCGTGTACACTGTGAGCTGCTTCTTGCCATCGAAATCAACAAACAAGGGGCGCAGTTCCTCGGCATTGGTGTTGACATGATTGGAGAAGCCTTGGCAGATAAGCAGCCATACGGCATCGGGCGAAAGCACGAAAGGACGATGTTCTGCGTAGGCGAGATGCATGCCGTTGAAAAAAGGATGGGGCAAATCCACCAGTGGCCCTTGGCATCGGCTATGCGCCAGCACTTTCGGCTTCTGGGGAAGTATCTCCTCCAGCGTCTTCTCCTCCAGCAGCCCCTTCGGGGCAGGACGCTCCTCTATCTGGATAATGAGCGACTGCGTCTTCATCTCCCCTTGATGCAAGGCGGTAGAATCGCCAGCCTCTTGCTGCGAAGGCGCGTTGCCGCAGCCAACTGCCAGCAAAGCGCCTGCGACAAAATACAATAATCTATGTTTCATATTGGGTGTATTATTCATTTTTCACTAGCCAGATTGGGAACGGATTGGCGGATGGACCGGGAGACCGATTTCAGCACGGCGGCATCGGTCGACATGCAGAGGCGTAACCTAGTGCCATCGGTGCAACGCAGGATGATGTTGCCTCGGTGCCGCAGGTAGCGGAGCCGGCTGATGGTCGAGAAGATATGCAATTGATCTTGCCGGTCAATCTCAATGCCTTCTATCTCGCTTAGTGCCGCTGTGCGGACTTTGCCCGACAGCCTGCGTTGATTCTCAACGGCGAGGACTCCTCCTGCGACCGTAATCCTTTCGCGCCCAAAGGCATACCACAGGAACCCGTCCAAAGCAAAGAGCAGCACCACAATCTCCGCCACCAGCAGCAACAGTTCCAAGATGCACTTCTCTCCCATGGGATTCCTCCTAAACTCCTCAACTACAATACCGAAAGTCAAGCCCATGAGCGCTATCATTATAAGCAAAATTATGGTCGAATCCGCCAAAAACCGACCTATCGGCACCCTAGCGGAATAAATCACCCTAGGGGCATCCGAGCCTTCAGCAGGCTTCTGCGCAGATATGTTACCTTGTCTCATAATTCGATTCATTGTTTTGTTGCAATGCGAAAAGTGCTTTTTGCCGTTCTATTTCAGCCTTAAGCTGTTCTTTTGACGGCATACAAAGAAGGTATTTGGACATAAATACATTTTTGCTATCATTGAGCATATACCTAGCAATATCGGCATCTGTTTCAGAGCAAAGCACTATCCCTAGAGTAGGATTGTCTCCATTTTCGCGTACGTTTTGGTCGTACATGTTCACATACATTTCCATTTGGCCCACATCCTGATGGGTTATCTGCCCCACTTTGAGGTCAATCAATACAAAGCACTTAAGCTTGAAGTTATAGAACACAAGACCAATATAGTAATCCTTTGCCTCGGTACGAATCAGTTTCTGACGTTCCACAAAAGAGAATCCTTTGCCCAATTCAAGAAGGAACTTCTCAAGGTTCCCTAATATGGCACCCTCCAATTCGCTCTCTACGAATGCCTTTGCCGGAGGAATCCCTAAGAATTCAGCCACCATGGGATTCTTGACAAACTCTAGCTTGTCCTTATCGAAGTCGGCCGTCAGTGCCTTCATTTCCTGCTCAACAGGTGCCTTATTTTGAGATAGCAACAATCGCTCATAATACTGCGTAGCGATATTGCGGCTTAAGGTGGAATAGCTCCACATTTGTTCCGCTGCCTCTTTGGCATACCATTCTCGAGCTTGTGAATCTGACACACTCAAGAGGCGACGATAATGCGACCACGTCAAAATTCCACATGACGTGTGGAATATTTGGGGGAATGTCAGATAGAACTGGCGAAAGTAGTACAGATTCTGCACCGAAAAGCCTTTTCCAAACTCCTCTGTCAATGCGGCCGACAGCTGTTTCAGCAGCTGCTTGCCATAGTCAGCACGATTTGCTCCGCCTTGTTCTTCCTCCACAATACGGCGGCCAATCTGCCAATAGGCATTCACCATGGCTTGGTTAACAGCAGCGTATGACTCCTGTCGTCCTCTAACCACTAATTGCTTTATCTCAAGGATAAAATCCTTGCTGACTGAAGTTTCAGAACTGGCAACAATGCTATTTTCCATAATCGATTACTTTGATAATGATAACAAACGATGCATCCTTTCTATGCGTTTCAAGCGTTAATCTATTAGTTATTCCTATGTAAAAACACATTTTTCTCGACTGCAAAATTACGATTTTTTTTTGATATATGCAAACTTTCTTTGCCTTAGGGCCTTTTTAACAAACGGACTTACCCCTTCTTCTAGTTCCTCCTTGGGCCTCTCTTTCCTCGCAAGTTATCCAATCCTTATCCAATCGTTTTCCAATCGTTGTTCAACCCAGGATTGGATAACGTTTGGATAAGGATTGGAAAACGTTTGGAAAACGAGCGAAGGAGCAGCGACGTCACCCCAAGGAAACAAGGCTCTTAGAGGTCAAATTCTTCCGACCAGCCATGGCCTAAATCCCAATGGAGGTCGATGACGAGGTCAAAGTCGTCAGGAAGATTGAACTCGTCGCAGAGTAGGTCGCGAAACTCATCCTGGTCGACTTGAATGCCATCCACTCCATCGGTAAGCCAATGGCCAACAAAGACTTGGAATCGGTCAGTGGCTTCATCGAGGAATATGCGACCGCGAGGTATCATGGAGTAGTTGTGTTCAAGGAAGAAGATGGATGAGGTATCGCCCTTGGACTCAGCGCGGTGATGCTGTTTCTGCCAATAGGTCTCGTGGAGTTTGCCGATGGTTGCTTTGCCATTGATGAAAGAGGCCATGTCAGCATCAATCTTTTCGATGCCAAACAAACTCTTGGCGGCAGGATTGTACCAAAAGATGCCCACCTGCGGCTTGCCGTCATCGAAAAACGGAGTCATCGTCGAGCAGATGTCGCGATGTTCTTGTCCGTCGGTATGCTTTATTCCGTTGTCGTCGGTAGTCATTTTGCGATGTCGTTTTACGATACGCCCTTCATAACGCAGATTTCGGCCATTTATTGCGCCAGGATAGGATTATTTTGCAACCGGCCTTGCGAGAAAAAAAGTTGACATTTCAAAAAAAAGTCGTATCTTTGCAACTGCTATATATATATCTTTCAATAATAATGAAAACGAATATTGTGTTGTCGTTCATGGCTTTGATGGCTTTCTGCCGGCTGATGGCGCCGGCGGCGGAAGCCCAATTTGTCTCCGACTCGAACTGGAACGACGCCGTGAAGACCGTCACGCTCTACAAAAACGGCGTGGACCTCGAGGCACCTATCCTGATGCTTGGCGGCAACGACCAGCTGCTGCTGCGTTTCGACGTCCTCGGCCCCGAGACGGGCAACTACCGCTACCGCATCCAGCACTGCGACCGCAACTGGCACATCGACGACATGCAGCCCTACGAATACATCAACGGCTTCGAAGAGGCACCCATCGAGAACCACAACAGTTCCTTCACCACGATGACCGACTACGTCAACTACTTCCAATACCTCCCCAACAAGTACAGCCAGCTGCTCATCTCGGGCAACTATGTGGTCAGCGTCTTTCCCGACGACGACCCCGACAGCATCCTGCTGACCCGCCGCTTCGTGGTGACGGAGGAGTCGATGAAGCTCGACGCCTCGCTGGCACTCCCCTACAACAACGTCAGCATCATGCAGCGTCGCGAGGTGCAGGCGCAGGTCGACGTCAACCGCGACTATCGCGGCAGCCTGCTGCAGCCCTCCATCAACCCTGCCTACTTTCACCTCTTCGTGCAGCAGAACGGGCGCCTCGACAACCGCCGCGAGCTCGCCTTCAGCGGCTACGACCGCGGCAGCCTCTGCTACCGCAACCGCGAGGAGAACCTCTTCGACTGCGGCAACAGCTTCCGCTATTTCGATATCAGCAACATCCGCACACCCATGTACAACGTGGCGCGCTATGAGGATTTCGGCGGCGAATGGTTCGCCATGCTCAAACCCCTCGAAGACCGCAGCAGCAAGCCTTTCATCACCGAGCAGACCCTCAACGGCGGCATGAAGGTCAACGTGTGGGACCGCGACGACAAGATGATCGAGGCCGACTATGTCTACGTCAACTTCATCCTCCCCATGCAGTACCCCTTCATGAACGGCAGCATCTACGTCGTGGGCGACCTCACCCAGTGGCACCTCGACGAGCATAGCCGCATGGAATACCAGCCCGACATGCATGCCTACACCCTCCGCCTCCTGCTGAAACAGGGCTACTACGCCTATCAGCTGCTCTTCCAGCCCGTAGGCGAAACCCAAGGCCTCACCGCCACGCTGGAAGGCGACCACTTCGAGACCCCCAACAACTACACCATCTACGCTTACTACCGCGGCCTCAACGACCGCTACGACCGCCTCGCCGCCATCCGCCGCCTATAAAC
>X415_White_Rhinoceros__coassemble_52_pt1 | contig 32896 bp, 16 predicted proteins | sample X415_White_Rhinoceros__metabat2_low_PE_004 | metagenome-assembled genome bin X415_White_Rhinoceros | reverse complement strand
TTTATATTGACGACATTGAGCTGATTGAAACGCCCGCTTGCCGTCGAGTGACCCACGTGGCTGTCGTGGACAGCACCATCACTGCTACCAGTGCCAAGATTACTTGGGAGCCGCTCGACACCAGCGTGCATACCTTTGTCATCGACGTTAATCAGTCGGCCACAGTGGTTACGGTTGACAGCGTATATGAATATGTCATCACCGGCCTTGATCCCAATTCAGATTGCTCGGTAAAGGTTATGGCTCTATGCAGCCAAGATCCCTGGATGGTCAGCGACTCGTCTGACGCTATCCAATTCCATACCCCCCAGCAGGCTGTTGTCGTTGATGTCGACCATCCCTTCGAAGATGATTTTGAGGGCAATAGCGATTGGCGCTTCTATGGCACAGATTCCAACAGCTGGACTATCGGCACCGCTGCCACCGAGACCGGCCATTCCATCTATGTCACCGACAGAAACAGCGGCCGTTGGCATTATGCAGGTGTGACCGGAGCAGTCTATGCTACCAAACTGTTCACTCTTTCGGCTGGTGTCTACAACATCAGTTTCGATAGGATTGTGAACGGCGCCAACTACGATGCAAATTACTATTTCCGCGCATATCTGATTCCCGCAGCCAATAGCTACACTAGTATAACGGGCTCCATTGACTTGGACAATGGACCTGTTTATGGTGGACCGTATTGGAGGACCGTGAGTAAAGAAATCGCCATACCCACAGCAGGTGACTATACACTTGTTTTGAGATGGTACAACATGACAGATACCAACTTCAATCCTCCTGCAGCTGTTGACAACATTGCATTATCGTATAACAGATGTCCTACTCCTACCAACGTAACGGCCAGCAACGTCACTGCTGAGGGCGCTACCATCACCTGGACTCCTGCATATTCTACTCAGACCCTATTCATGGTGACTTGGGGCCCTGACAACGATCCCGAAGGCGATATGGTGGGTCTGGATTTTGCTGAGACCAATTCCTTTACCATCACCGACCTTGAAAGCTTGACCGACTACAATGTGTTTGTCAAGGCTGTTTGCGACGAAGATGGTGAGAGCCAGTGGGTGTCTCGGTGCTCCTTCCGCACCTTGATTGACTGTGGCGATGACTACAGACATGCCATCGACACATTCGGTACAGGTACGTCTTCTTCATACAATTCATTGGCATGCGCTTCTTCTTCGTATAAAAAAGGCTATACTGCTACAATCTTCAAGAAGTCGGAATTGGAGACCATGGGCCTTTACGACAACAACGAAATCCATCGCATCTTCCTTAATACGACTTCCAGTGTAGACCTTGAGGGTTTCAAAGTGATGATGCGCAATACCAGCAAGTCTTCTTTGACCACCGGCGACACGGCCTACTGCTTCGCCAGTACCCCGGTGTATGAGGGTACGTTCCGCCTAGGAGTTGGTTGGCACGACATCCTTCTGACGAACGCTTTCAACTACAATCCTGACAGCAACCTGTTGGTGGTGCTCTATCGTGCTGATACTAGCTCCCTCTTAGGCAACGTATATGCCTATTGTACCAGTGTCGCTGGTTCGACTCTTTACGGCTATTCCGCTGCTTATGATGGCACAATGAGCCGTACGACGAGTACCTATCGTCCCAACATGATTTTTGAAATCTGTTCCGAAATTCCCCAATGTACTCCTGCCCACGATGTCGTTGCCAACAATGTGACGGCAACATCGGCTCGGATTAGATTTGATGTTGACGACAATGATCACGATCGTTTCTATGTGTCGTATGGCTTGGTGAATAATCCCGAGGATTCCAACATGACCAGGGGATTGATGGATGACTTTATTGTCGATGACTATCTCACCCTCACCAATCTGACTCCACAGACCACCTACTACGTGTTTGTGAAAGCCGATTGCGGAAGCAATGGCCAAAGCTCATGGTCGTCCGAATACTCCTTCACCACTCCTTGCGCTGCTGTCGCAGTGCCTTGGAACGAGGGGTTCGAGACCATGGCTTCCGGCAGCAGCTCCTCGAGCGCTCCCGCCTGCTGGAATCTGCTCAATGCCAACGACGGCAGCTATCCCTATATCTATGTGAATACTTCTTCTGGCTATGTGCATGCTGGCAGCAAGAGCCTCTACTTCCAGTCCAGCTCTAGCCGTTACGGCTATGTGGTGCTGCCTCAGTTCGACACCCCGCTGAACGAACTGCAGATCAGTTTCTGGTACAAGGATGAGAGCACTTCATCCAGCGGCCGTCTGTTTTTGGGCTATATGACCGATCCTTCCGATGCATCTACTTTTGTGCCTTTGGATGAGTTTGCAAGAACCACCACCTTCACGAAGGGCCAGATGCAGCTTTCCGACGTTCCCACGGAATTCGCTTCTAATGCCCGCTTGGCTTTCCGCTATGGCGACCTCAGTCTCACTTATAGCAACTACTTTCTTGGCATCGACGACATCTTGGTTGAGGAGATTCCCTCTTGTATCGAACCTTCCCAGGTGGCCGTTAACAACGTGACTCCTAACTCTGCCACCATTGGCTGGACTCCTTTCGATGCCAGCATGAACAATTACCAGGTGGCATACGGCACCAGGAACATCCTTGACAGCATGACGGTTATGGCTGTCACCGGCAGCAGCGTCACACTTACTGGGTTGAATAGTGGTACCACCTATTATTATTGCGTTAGAACTGTCTGCGGACAAGATTCTACTGGGTGGTCGCCCATCGGCAACTTCACCACTAGTATTGCATTGCCTTTCTTTGAGGACTTTGAGGCTTCGACCTCCATACCTTCGACTTGGTCCAGATACTCCGGCATCTGGGGTTCTGGCAATGTTACTGCTTCTGGTAGTAACGGCTGGGGCGTGAAGAACACTTTGCAAGGTTTGGCTGCCAACCACATGTACAACAATGTCTATGGCACCTCTAAAAGAGACTGGATTGCTACTCCCAATATTTACCTGAACGCCAACGCCCAGTTGTCCTTCGACCTTGCCTTGACCGCCTATTCTGGCAACGGAGCAGCTAATACCACAGGCACCGATGATAAGTTCATCGTGCTGGCTTCCACCGACAATGGAAGCAGTTGGACTGAGCTGGCCGCTTGGGATAACGCAAGTTCTTCTCGCGTGTACAACAACATCGCCACCGACGGCGAAGAGGTTATTATCCCGTTGACCGCCTATGTCGGACAATCAGTCCGCATTGCGTTCTATGTGGAGTCCACTGTGAGCAATGCCGATAACAACCTCCATATCGACAACGTGCTCGTCGAGGCACAGTCTGCCTGCCCCAAGCCTACTGAAGTGACTGCCATCAACAGCACCATCACTGGCACGGGTGCCACCATCGAGTGGAATGCCAATAGCAATGAATATATCTTGGCTTATGGCACGACAGACGACACCAACACCATGGCTACTGTCAACGTTATTGGTCGCACTGAGACGCTTACCGGCCTCACCCCCAATACCGCCTATTATGTGCGAGTGAGATCGGTATGCTCCGCCGATGAAATCAGCAATTGGAGCAATGCGATATCGTTCCGCACCAGCTGTGTCGCCCTTACGGCTGCCGACCTTCCCTACACCGAAGACTTCGAGAGCTATGCCAGCGGTTCCAACAATCCTATCGACGCTTGCTGGACCAAGGGCACCAATAGCACCACAGCCTATCCTTATCCTTACAGCTCTGCCGCCATCAGCGGCAGCATCGGGTTGTATTTCTATGGATACTATTCTTCTTATAGCACACCTACCTACTGCTATGCCGCTTTGCCCGAATTGGCAAGCGACCTGAATGTCACCGGGCTTACCCTCCGTTTCAAGGCCAAGAGATATGGTAGTACCGGTAGCACTTATCACAGCACCATCCAGGTGGGTGTGATGACCAATCCCGAGTTGGTCAGCACCTTTGTTCCTGTGCAGACTATCGATATGACCGCTATGGCTGCCAGCACGGCGCAGACCTACGAGGTCGACTTGGCAAGCTATACTGGCGCAGGCAAGTATGTTGCATTCTTTGCCCCCGAGCCCGACCCTGGCACCAGCACATATGCTTACAACTACATCTATGTTGACGATGTGGAACTGATGGCCACTCCTACCTGTTTCCGTCCCACCAGCGTCAGCGTTGCCGCTACCACTGCCACCAGCGCTACCATCGAGTGGACTCCCGACAGCCGTGGTTCCGGCAATGTCTTTGAGCTCGCATATGGTCTGGACACCCTCCAGTTTGACAATCTGGCAACTACGAATGTGGCCAACGCGACCAGCTACACGCTTTCCAATCTTGAACCTAATACCAATTATAAGGTATATATGCGCTCGCTCTGCGGCACTATGGTGAGCAGCGATTGGACTGATGTACCTGTTACTTTCCGCACCTTGAACGATGCTACCGAAATCACTGCTTTCGCCATCACTAGCGCTGGTGTGCAGAAGGGTGCTGCAGTAATCGATGCTGCAAACCACACGGTCGACGTGATGGCCTATATGGGCTATGACCTCGATTCGTTGAACTTCAGCTACACTCTCTCTAATGGCGCAGCAGTCTATATTGGGGATGACCAAGTTGGAAGTTATGCAGATTTCTCAAGTCCGCTGACCCTTACCGTCAAGGCTGAGGATCGCAGCTTCTCTCAGAACTGGACTGTCACTGTGACCTTCGAAACTTGCGGCACTCCCCGCAACCTCGCATTCACCAACGTGACTCGTACCAGCATGGATATCAGTTGGACCAACCCCGATACGAATGTGAGCAGCTTTGCTTTCTATCTCGGCACCACTCCTTACGATCCGTCAATCAGCACTTCTGTTCAGGTGAATGCTGACACATACCATGCTGCCGACCTGCTCCGCAATACGGTCTACTATGTGCATGTCGCTCCGATGTGCGGACCAGTACTTGGCGACGCTATCGAAGGCCAGCGGTTAACAATGGCGCTTGATCCCAATTGCGAACTTGCTACGGAACACCAGTTCGGCACCAGCACTACTGCCATCCAATACGTACCTTGGAGTGATTGGTACAATAGCACCTATTCGCAGCAGATATATACTGCCAGCGAACTGACTGCCGCAGGCGTCACGCCAGGTTATATCGGCAAGGTGGCATTCCAGTATGCCTTAGGTGCTTCTTATGCCAAAACGGCTACAATCTATATGGGCAGCACTACCCAGAGCGAATTTGCGACCACCTCTTATCTCCCAGTCGAGCAAGTCTCAGATGCCCACCAGATCACCTTCAGCACTGCTGGTCAGTGGTACGAGATTGCATTTAGCCAGCCTTTCTATTGGGATGGCACCAGCAATATCGTTGTTGGCGGCATGTTCATGGGAACTAATTATCCTCCCAGTGGAACAGCAACATTCTATGGCACTACGGGTACTACTAATATGTCCTGCTACAGCCGGTCTGACAACGGTACACCCAGCACCAGCACAGGAACAAGGTCTATGAATCGTTCCAATATCAAGTTCTTCAACTGCGCAGATGGCGATCCCTGTCCCGCTGTGGCCAGCGTCACCGCTACCGAAGTGGGCGTTGATGATGCTACCCTCACCTGGGCTGCCAGCGAAGGCGACTATGCCAACACCTATGACGTGTGGCTGAGCACCGAAGAGGTCACCGACTTCGAGACGGCACCCGCCGCATTCGCTTATAGCGGCACCGGCACCTCATGCACGCTGAGCAATCTGAACGCTTATACCCAATATTATGCTTATGTGCGCGTACGCTGCAATGCTCAGAATTCACATCAGATTGACGACGGTGTCTCCACTTGGACCGGCACTGCCTTCCATACCAACTCTGCTTGTGCAGTACTGGCCAATGCTGTTGCTACCGTCACCGGAAAGCACACCGCAACCTTGACATGGGAGAACACTTCAGAGACTCAGAACGACAACTTCCGCGTCGTACTCAGTACATCCGAATTGGATGACCCGGGTACTGTCACTGCCTTCTATGCTCAGTATATCGATTCGACTTCTCTCAATCTGACTAATTTGATTTCGGACACCACCTATTATTGCTACATCCAGAATAGCTGCGGCAACGCAGGCAATTCTCCTTGGATTTCCTGCAGCTTCACCACTCCCGAGGCGATGCCCGCAGTTATCAACCTTCATGCTTACGATATCAGCTTCAATGCATTCCGCATTGCATGGGAACGCGATGTGGCCAATTATGCCGATGAAACTTTGTGGGAATATGTCTGCGTGCCGCATGACAGTGTTCCTGGATACTATTCTCGCGTTGCTGAGCCCACTGTCACGCTCTTTGGCTTGACTCCGGAGACTCAATATGATGTCTATGTGTTGCCCACCGATGGAACCCAATTCGGCAATGCCAGGAAGATTACCGTCACCACTGCTGCTGCCCAGTCTGGCAGCTGCGTGACTGTGGCCGATGGCTCTTCAACCAGCGAGTACGTTCCTGTCTATGGTCTCTACTGCGATGCTCCTCAGCATTCTCAGTCCATCTATCCGGCCAGCATGCTTACTGACCTTCAAGGCAAGACTATCACCAGCTTGAAGTATTATGTCTATTCCGGTACGTCTATGGGTGGTTATGGTAGTTGGGAGGATGCTGTTTTCAATGTCAGAATGGCTACCACCGATCAATCCAACCTTGCCTCAGGTTTTGTTACCGAAACAATGACTACTGTCTATAGCGGTACGCTTTCGGCCAATGCGACTGATGGTATGGCTTTGACTTTGGACCAGCCTTTCACCTATACTGGCGGCAACCTTTTGATTGAGTTCGAACTTCCCGAAGAAATGGGCTATTCTCAGTGCTTTTTCTACGGACAGAGCGCTACAAGTGCCAGCAGGTATGCCTATGAAGATTGGAGCGGCATGACAGGTGATACTCTGGACTTCCTGCCCAAGGTTGACTTCTGCACCGTACCCGAGAATTGCCAGTCTGTCACACATCTTGCAGCTAGCAACATTACTACTACTGGTGCCAGCATCAGCTGGTATCCCGGCAACAGCGAGATTGAGTGGCAGTATGTGGTGTCGACCGAAATAATGACTGATTCGGCTCTGGCTGAAGCAGCACCTACGTCTATAGGTACAATTTCGGCTGATCTCTTCAACCTCATTCCCGACCAGGATTACTACTGCTATGTCCGTCCGATTTGCGATACCATTTATTATGGCTCTTGGCGCAGTGTCCATTTCATCACCCTGCCTTCTTGCTCGGCTCCCAATGGCGCTATCGCTATTGCAAGCGCCAACAACGAGATCACTCTCCGCGTGGTGGATGGCGAATTCGGCACCCCTGCCAGCTATGACTACAAGGTCTGGGCCAATGGCAGCAACGACACTCTCTCCTACAATGCACAGACCAGCCCGTTCGTCGTCAACGGCCTCCAAGGTTTGACCACCTATAGCTGGAAGGCCCGCGCCAACTGCAGCGCTGTCGAGGGCTCCAGCCGCTGGACCAATGGCAATGACGTCTATGTCTGCGGCGATGCCACTATCACCGATAGCATGCCTTTAATCGAAACCTTCGAGAATGCTCCTTCAGGTAATTCTACCAGTACCAACTTTGTGTCCTGCTGGAACCGTTTGAACAACGGTGCTCAGTATTTCGGCCATCCTTTTGTGTACAACTATAGTACTTATGCTTATCAAGGAACCAAGTTGCTCTATTGGTGCAACAGCACCACAGATTCGACCTATGGCGACTACCAGGTTGTTGTGCTGCCTGGCGTAACCAACGAGGTGAACACCCTGCAACTGGGATTCATGGCTAAGGCTAGCAGTGCTTCTTATCATCCCGTATTCCAAATTGGCGTGATGACCGATCCTACCGATGTCACCACTTTCGATTCATTGGCAACGGTTCATGTCGAAGGTACCACCTATGCTTTGTACAATACCAGTCTCGCCTTCTACAACGGCAATGGCAAGTATGTGGCCATCAAGGCTGTCAGACCTGCTTCGACTTGGTACGTCTATATGGATAACATCAGTCTCTCGATTGCTCCCAGCTGCGTCGCTCCTGTCGATGTGGCCGTCAGCAATGTCGAGATGGAGAATGCCACTATCAGTTGGCAGGCTACGGCTCCCAACCAGACAAGCTATCTGGTTGCCTACGGCAGCGCCAATAGTCCCGACAGCTCGGCTATGAGCACCATCGTGGCTAATGGCACCAGCATTACGCTGACCGGCTTGACCTCCAACACTGGCTACAATGTCTTCGTGAGAACACTCTGCGGAGATGACTCGAGTGCTTGGACAGAAGGTGTCTCCTTCCGCACCAAGTGCCCCGCTATCGATGTTCTTCCCTACACTGAAGGATTTGAGGATTACACAGGCACCACATACAATACAAACGGTGTCGCTCCCAACTGCTGGAAAGTGTACTCTACTAATTCGACTCTGCCTCATGTGATTGGCTCGGGCAGCTATTATTACGTCCATACCGGCACGAAGACTTTGCACTTTTATGGTTATGGCACGCAATATGCTGCTTTGCCTGAGTTTGAAACTCCGCTCAACCAGCTGATGGTTGACTTCTGGACCCGTATGGAGAACGCTTCCTATGGCACGCTGACCGTCGGTTATATCACTGAGGACGATGTTGACTTCAACACGTTCCACAGCGTCGCTACTATCAACAGCAGTACGTATATGACTAATAGAAAGGTTGCTCTCAACAACCTGCCTGATGCTGCTGCTCGTCTGGTGTTCAAGTGGTACTATGGCTCTCAGTGGAGCTGTTGCATCGATGACATCAAGGTTGACTCCATCCGTTACAATGTGACGGTTGCTTCCAACAATGTCTCTTACGGCACTGTTGCCGGTAACGGCACCTATACGGTTGGCAGCACCGCTGAAATCAGCGCTACTCCCAACTTCGGCTATACCTTCGTGATGTGGAACGACAGTGTCACCGACGCAGTCCGCCAAGTGACTGTCAACGGTGATGTCACCTACACCGCTACCTTCGCAGTTGATCCTTGTGTCATCAGAGTCGCCGACCTTCCCTGGACGGAGAATTTCGACAGCATCACTACGATCACTACCACCAAGACCATGGTTGAACCCAACTGCTGGACTTTGGTATATCAGGATGTGAACATGTCTGATGAGTACAAGCCCATGATTTACTGCGCAGCTGCTAATGCCCATAGTGGTAACTATAGCTTGATTCTGAACAAGCGTGGCTACTATGCTATGCCTGGCGTTGACGTCGATCTTAGCGCACTCCAGCTGAGTTTCTATGTCAAGCAGACTGCTGCTAAGTACAGACTGGTTGTCGGTGTGATGAGTGACCTCGACGATCTCTCAACTTTCCAGACAATCTCTACTATCAATTGCACTTCTACCACTGAATCCGAGTACAAGGTTGTTGACTTCTCCAACTATACCGGCAATGGCCGTTACATTGTTTTCCACAATGTCTTGGCATCTGGCAGTACTGGCGAATATAGCTGCAACTACCTTGATGACTTGACTCTTGGCTATGCTACCCGCACGATTAACGTCGTGGCTAATGATGAAGCCATGGGTACTGTCACTGGTGCCGGCACCTTCATGTATGGCACTCGCGACACGCTGACCGCTACGGCAAACGAACATTACCATTTCGTTAGCTGGAACGACCAGAATACCCAGAATCCTCGTTATATCACAGTCACTGAGAACGCTACATACACTGCCATCTTCGCTGTTGACGAATACAATGTTTCGTTGTCTTCCAGCAACAATGCTTGGGGTACTGTGAACGGCGCTGGCTCCTATGGATATAACGATGAGGCAACTCTCACGGCTGTTCCTAGCGAGCACTACCGTTTCGTGATGTGGAACGATAGCGTTGTGGATAATCCTCGCACACTCAACGTCACTGAGAACGTTCATTTGACCGCCACCTTTGCTCCGATGCAGTACAATGTCACCGTCGTTTCCAGCGATGAAACATTGGGTACTGTTACCGGCGGCGGCGTGTTCAACTACAATTCTGGCGTTGTCATGGTGGCTACTACGATTGCTGAACATTATCATTTCGCTCAGTGGAGCGATGGTACTACCAACAATCCTCGTATGTTCCAGTTGGTGTGCGATACCACTTTCATCGCATACTTCGAGATGGATCAGTATCAGATTACTGCTGATGTGAATGTTGACACCATGGGTACCGTTACTGGAACTGGTTATTACGATTGGAACACTTCCGCTACTATTGAGGCTGTTCCTGCTGCAGAACACAGCTTTGTGATGTGGAGCGATAGCGTAACTGCCAACCCCAGAACGATCAACAACATCGTCGAAGACCAGCATTTCACTGCCATCTTCGAATATGCTCCTTCGGTCATCTGCGGTATTCACGCTGCCGAGTTCCCGTATACCGAGAACTTCGACGACTATACCACCAGCACATTGGCCAAGACCGGTGTCGAGCCTGATTGCTGGACTCTCGCCAGCATGGATGTGACCATGACTGATGAGTACAAGCCGATGATTTACTATTCAGCTTCGAATGCCCATAGCGGCGGCTACAGCCTGTTGCTCAACAAACGCGGTATCTATGCAATGCCTGCTGTCGACACCAATGTCAGTGCGCTGCAGATGAGCCTGTACGTAAAGCAGAGCAAGGCTGAATACCGATTGGTTGTTGGCGTGATGAGCGATCTCAACGATGCTAGTACCTTTGTCCCAGTTGCTACCATTAACAATAGTAGTACGACCAACATGGTATACCATGAGGTGAGTTTCGCAGATTACACTGGCAACGGTCGCTACATTGCTTTCCGTAATACCAACAGTGCTTCGTCCACGAATGTCTGGGGCTGCAACTATATCGATGATATTACCTTGGATATCGTTCAGACTGTTGAGGATGAATGTGGAATCCATGTGGCAGACTTGCCTATCACTGAGACCTTTGAAAACTATACTTCCATTAGGACGGCTAAGACGGGTGTTGAACCCACTTGCTGGACTCTCGCTAGTATGGATGTGACTATGACTGACGAGTACAAGCCAATGCTTTATTGCGATGTGTCGAATGCTCAGAGCGGAAAGTATAGCTTGTTGCTCAATAAGCGCGGCATCTATGCAATGCCTGCTATTGATACCAATGTTAGTGCATTGCGTATGAGCTTGTATGTGAAACAGGGTAAGGCTGAATATCAATTGCAGGTTGGTGTTATGACCGATCTCGATAATGCCAGTACCTTTGTTCCTGTCGCAACAATCAACAATAGCGGTACTTCTGGCTTAGAATACCACGAGGTGAGTTTCGCTAGCTATGCTGGTGAAGGTCGTTATATCGCATTCCGCAATACTAATACCACTGCTTCTAGTGTCTGGGGCTGCAACTACATAGATGATATTACAATCTCTCTTAATGCAGATACCCCCATGGATATTTGTGGTATCCATGTTGCAGACATGCCTTATACTGAGACATTCGAAACTTACACTGTGAGTAAATTGTCTAAGACGGGTATTGAACCTACTTGCTGGACACTTGCCCACATGGATGTTTCTATGACCAATGAGTATAAGCCTATGATTTATTATGGTAGCTCCAACTCAAGAAGCGGTGACTACAGCCTCTTGTTGAACAAGCGTGGCATCTATGCAATGCCTGCTGTCGATACCAATGTCAGCGCATTGCAGATGGGCCTGTATGTGAAACAAGGCAAAGCTGAATATCAACTGATTGTTGGTGTCATGAGTGACCTTAATAATGCAGCTTCGTTTGTTCCTGTTGCAACGATTATCAATAGTGGTACTACCGGCATGGAGTATCATGAAGTGAATTTTGCCAATTATGCAGGCGAAGGCCGTTATATCGCATTCCGCAATACTAATACCTCTGCTTCTAGTGTCTGGGGTTGCAATTACATCGATGACATTACCATTAGTGTAAGAACTGAAGAAGAAGTGGATACATGTGGCATCAAGGTTGCAAATCTGCCTTATACCTGGAATTTTGACAACTATACAACAAGCACGATAGCAAAGACTGGCATTGAGCCCGAGTGCTGGACGCTTGCCCACATGGATGTTACCATGACTGATGAATACAAGCCAATGGTTTACTATGGAGCATCGAATGCTCAAAGTGGTAACTACAGCTTGTTGCTCAACAAACGTGGCATCTATGCAATGCCTATGGCTGATACCAATGTTAGCGCACTGCAGATGAGCTTGTATGTGAAACAGGGTAAAGCTGAATACGAATTGATCGTTGGTGTCATGAGCGATATCAACAATGCTAGTTCGTTCGTTCCTGTTGATACCATCAACAATGCAAGCACCTCTATGGAATACCATGAAGTGAGTTTCGCCAATTATACTGGCACAGGCCGCTACATCGCATTCCGCAATGCCAATAACGTTACTGCTACGAGCGTTTGGGGCTGCAACTATCTTGACGATATCACACTCTCTGTCGCTCAAACAGCTTGCAACATCACTCTGAACGATCTTCCTTACATGGAGGATTTTGACAACTATACTACTAGCACCACTGCTAAGACCTTCGTTGAGCCTAATTGCTGGACTTTGGTACATCAGGATGTATCTATGACCGACGAATACAAGCCCATGGTCTATTACAATGCTGCAAATGCTCACAGCGGCAATTATAGCCTCTTGCTGAACAAGCGCGGCATTTATGCAATGCCTGCTGTTGATATGGATGTCAATACGCTTCAGTTGGGCATGTATGTCAAACAAGGCAATGTGTTCTATCGTATGGTTGTTGGTGTAATGAGCAATCTCAATGATGTGAGCACTTTTGTTCCTGTCGACACCATTGCAAATGCTACGACTACCGACATCGAGTATCATGAGGTTAACTTCTCTAGTTATCGTGGAACGGGTCGCTATATTGCATTCCGCAATATTAACACTAGCACTTCTTCTGGTAGCTATAGCTGCAACTACATCGATGACATCGTATTGGATCTCATTCCTGTCGCTACATGTTCTCCCATCAGCGAATTCCCCTATAGTGAGAATTTCGACAACTACACAACTTCTACTACCGCTAAGACGGGCGTTGAACCCGACTGCTGGGAACTTGTCCATCAGTATGTGACAATGGCCGATGAGTATAAGCCTATGGTTTATTACGCTAGCGCTAATGCGCATAGTGACAACTACAGTCTCATCATCAACAAGCGTGGCATCTATGCTATGCCCGAGGTGAGCGTTGATGTGAATACTTTGCAGTTGAGCATGTATCTCAAGCAGACCGCCACTAAATATCAGTTAGTTGTCGGCGTGATGACTGACAAGCACGATGTGAGTACTTTCGTCCCAGTTCAGACTATCAACAATAGCACAACTGGCATTGAACAGGTCACCGTGGACTTCTCTAGCTACACTGGTAATGGCCATTACATTGCTTTCAAGAATATCTTGGCTGCAGGTTATAGTGGCGATTATAGCTGTAACTATCTTGACGATGTCACTCTTAATCTGATTTCTGCTCCCGCAGCTTCTCAGGCTGAGATGACTGAAGGTGAGAAGTCTGATGAGTTCTCAGTTAGTGCAGAACGTCGCGAACTGAATGTCTATCCTAACCCCACCACTGGTAAGTTGACTATTGATGCCGACGAGGTGGTGAGAGTGGATGTCTACGACTACACTGGACGCAATGTCGCTACCTTCAATAATAAGAAGGCCATCGACATCACCAACATGCCTGCTGGTATCTACACGCTCCGCGTGACGACTGCCGAAGGCACTGAGGTGCGTCGTGTGGTGAAACATTGACAATCAATGTGATGCCATTATGGGCATCACGTGTCAATAACACTATTTCAACCCAACAGGGTGTCCCATTTGGGACACCCTGTTGCTTTATCCCAAATTGGTTAGTAGAATTTCGTCTTTAATCTAGTTTTTTTCAAATAAAATGAATAACTATCAATTAGTCGTTGGCTTTTCTAATGAGGGCTATTAGAGAGGGAAGAAATAATATGTTTTTTTTCTCAAAAAAGACTATCATTCTCCTAATGGCCGATTGGGGTTGAATATCGGTCAAGGTGAGCTCTGCAAATTCCATGTTTGAATAAAATTATTAGAGATTTCGAGCTTCTTTTGGCATCTTTAACCTTCTCAGTCGGTTACATTACACCGCATTGCGCTCTCTTTCGGCGGAGAAAACCTTCTCAGAGGAAACTCGAAATCTCTTGAATGCAATTTATAGAACCTACCTTAATTCATCCAACATGTGTTGTCTGGATTTTGGTGAATACAATAATGAGCAGGATTTGTTTGGTGCGGGTAGGGTAGGATAAGGTTCGCGTATTTCTTTTCAAGATGACAGAGATTTGGCGTGGATGTGTCTGCAAAATAATAAAGGCGGCCGATTGAAAGCCGCCTTTATAATCGTATCTTGAGTGGGTGATGCTGTTAGAAATCTTGTACTAGTCGCACGCAGAATCCATAGCTGCGGGGTAGTGTGTTGACAATACTGACTTTCGGCGTGTCGCCAGTGATTAGTTTGACTCCCCAAATGGTATTATTTACTTCGGATGTAGTACTAGACCAATATGCGGAGAGACTTTCCAGGTATTCGCCGTTTGTGTTCCTGCAGGGGACCATCGGTAGGAATATAGCCCCTCTGGATTCTAGTTCACTCCATTGGTCTGTTGAGTAGATATTTAAAGTCCAATTGTTGAGATTGTATGCAAAACCTGAGGGCATTTGGAAGTTGTCGGGGAAAAGGAATATGCCACGAATTCCGTTGGATCCACCGACTTTTCCAATTCCGCAACGATTGGTACGGTTATAGATAAGGTAGTTCCATTCGTCATGTGTTAGGGTGCGCCATAGGCCTTTTTGCATGCCTCCATTGCTGATGCGGTTGAAAACTCCCCAGTCGGCATTGGCAAAGTTGCCTGTGAGATCGTTGTTGGCATTATTGCCAAGATAGTATTGGTCTGCTCTAGTATCAGTGGCATAGGGCTGGTAGGCAGTAACGCCACCATTCCAGCCGCTTGTGCCCCAGCAGAAGAGCTGATTCCAGCCGGAATAAGTGTTGGTTAGAGAAAAGCTTATGTAATAATCGTATTGAGGTGCGCAGAACCGCCAAGTATTGCTGCTAGGTTGTTGTTCAAGGTTGCCTTGAGAAAACCATGCTTTCTTGCCGTCGGTGCTAATAGTGAAGAGGCCGCCATGGGACCCGATTGGTGTGTAGCCCTCGTCGGTGAAAGTGGGACTGTTGGGGAGGGTGAAGGTATAAATGGTATTGGCAATGAAGGTGCCAGAATGAGTGCCATTCGCTGTGTATGATTTCAAGGTGCCATCTTCTTTAATAAAGACCTTTATTGTAAGTTGGCTATAGTTAACGGGTGGTACTACAAGATAAAGTGAGTTGCGATGGGAACATTGGCTGCTGGAGTGCCTGCAATCTAGGATGACGGTGTTGTCACCTCCCGAATAGTTGATGGTGGGAGCCCCGTTGTTCTCAAAGGAGAGATTGCCATAACCCCAAAGATTATCGCTACCATTTACCACTGTGATGTATTCGACATCTTTGTTAGTCGGAATGTTGGCTATCTCGATGAGGGTGCATAGGTTGAGAAATTGAATGCTAGTAGCTCCTTGTTCCGCATAAGCTGCCATGGGTGCTTCGACCAGTTGCCGGCCATCCGAATCGAGTCGGTACCGTTGCACTTGTGGTAACAAAAACGTTCGGTTGCTCCCCGAAGCTGTGGTGACGGTTGAATAAGGATAAAATAGTGAAAGAGGGAAGTTATTTGGTACTTGCATTTGGGCATGACCGTCATTTATGGTAATGGTACATGGACCCGTATTTGTGCTGGCAAAGACGCTGTCGCCTTGGCTCCAACAGGCAATACAATTTTCGTCAATATATAATTTGGTGTTGCCACTATAGCTCTGAGTGTTGACGGATAAAGTAATGAAATCTTCGTCTTTGTTGCAAGAACCGACTAACAGGGTTAGCGCAGTTGCAAGAAGCGTTGGAACAAATATATGTTTTTTCATATTAATTGCTGTGTTAGATGTTTAGAACCAGCTGTTGTCTCCGTTGGCTCCGATGCGATTGTATTGTTGATTGGCATTCTCATTATTCTGCAAGAGTAGAATGTCTGATTCATAATAGATTTGTGTGGTGGGATTGTCAGTGTCACTACTACCAGTAAATCCTCGTTCTACACGGAAAGAAACTGCTTTGATAATGGGCTGTTTATATGTGCCTAATTTGAAACATTTGGATTTTGCCATGCTGTATATATTATTGAAATATAATATCGTATAAATTTGTTCTTGAAAAATTTATTGTGCAAAAATACGATTTTTTTTGTAATTGAGAAAAAAAGTGCTTTGAAATGATTGTGTTTTGAAATAAAAAAAACGAAATTTCGTTATTATTAAAAATAAATAACAAACATGGAAACACGGTTGAAGAATTTTTTGCATAGCAACACTGCTAAAGTGTTGATGTGGATTTTTGTATATTTGGTTGTGCTTTTTCTCGGAAGTATACTGTTTACTTGTGGCTTGGGGTTTAGAAAGCGTACGATGTTCTTGCGAATGACCTATATGATTATAGCAGTCGTATGGTCAGTGAGCATGATTATTGTTCTTGCTATTCGTTACAATTTTTCTACGCTATGGCATGGCATGATAGAAGATATAATTGACCATCAAGAAGACTATGAACGAGGACTGCGCCGCCGTTATCAAGATCTCATTACCAATTATCCGCTCTCGATAGCTGAGTTTGAGTCGCATTGCTGGCATAAAGACCCACGGCCTTCCAATCCGGAAATCATGGAAGAGGCTTTGGCTTTAGGAGAAGAGGAATGGTCTAAGCGTGAAGCTGCTGCAAGGCATAAGATGGAAGAACGGCGACGTGCGAAGGCGTTAAAGAAACAAGCGGAACAAAAGCTGGATAAGTAACCATGCCTAAGAGGGTTTTTGTTAGTGGTTGCTACGATTTGCTGCACAGCGGGCACGTGGAGTTCTTTCGCCAAGCAGCTTCATTTGGGGATTTGTATGTGGGTATCGGTTCGGATGAGACTATTTTGCATTATAAACATCACAAGACGGTCTACCCAGAACAAGAACGGCTATTCATGGTTCAGTCCATACGCTATGTCAAGGAGGCATTCATTAATCAAGGAGATGGCATTCTGGACTTTTTGCCTACGCTGGACATTGTGCATCCCGACATATTAGTAGTGAATGCTGATGGCGCATCGGAGGCCAAGCGGAAGCTTTGCGAAAAACGTGGCATGGAATATGTCGTTCTGGAACGTACACCGCATGAGGGCCTTGTAGGACGGTCGTCGACCGATTTGAAAGACCAGACTTGTCAGTTACCCACTAGGTTGGATTTGGCTGGAACTTGGATTGACCAACCTTATGTGAGCTGCTTTGCACCGGGTTGGGCAATAACCATTTCACTCTTGCCGACATTTGAGATTCGCGAACGGTGTGGCCTTTCCACCTCGACGCGAAATCAGATTAAACGCATTTGGCCTTATCGGCTGCCCAACATGAATCCAGAAACATTGGCTAGGCTGGTGTTCTGTTTCGAGAATAGTCCCGAGCGCCAAGATGACATTATCAGCGGTGCGCAGGACTCTATAGGAATTTGTGTTCCTGGCCTTTGTCGCCACTATTACAACAACCATTTTTGGCCGGAGAAAATCGAATGTTGTCAAGATGAGCGCATTTTAGATTGGTTGGAATGTCACCTTGCCATGGTACCCATGCCGCCTCGTGAGCCAGGTTGCAATGTGGTGGCTGGCAAAGACGTCAATAAGGCAAAGGTGCTTGATTTGGCGAGGGCTGCGGATGCTTGCTGGAAAGCTATCCTTTCCTGTGATTTGACGGGTTTCGCAGATGCTTATCGCGATTCGTTTGAGGCGCAAGTGGCCATGTTCCCTGCTATGATACAAGGACCGGTACAAGGGTATATTGATAAATATTCTACCTTGGATGACGTTCTAGCCTGGAAGATGCCAGGAGCTGGTGGCGGAGGGTATTTAGCGCTGGTTGTCAAAGACTCAATGGATTTTTGTGAACAACAGGTTGGGGCTATTCCGCTGAAAATAAGAAGAAATTAGTATTTATTGACAATATGTCTATCGTAGAAAAGAAATTTAGGACCCCATTTATCCTAGTTACTTTGCTTTTTTTGCTGTGGGGGCTGGCGAATAATATGACTGATACGTTGCTATCGGCATTTAAGAAGATTATGTCTATGAGCGACACGCAGACGTCACTGATACAGTTCGCTTTTTATGGAGCGTATTTTTGTGTTGCGTTGCCGGCTGCTTTGTTTATTCGCAAGCATAACTACAAGAGCGGGGTGATTCTGGGATTAACATTGTATGCAGCAGGGGCCATTCTATTCATGCCCGCTGCTAAAGCAGCTAGCTATGGCTTCTATTTGATAGCCATCTATGTTATGGCTAGTGGATGCTCGGTATTGGAAACGACGGCAAATCCATACATACTTTCCATGGGCAGCCCGGAAACGGCAACGCGACGTCTTAATATTGCACAAGCGTTCAATCCGATAGGCTCAATCTTGGGCATTTTGATGAGTAAGTACTTTATTTTGCGTGATATTTCGCTATATTCCGTGTCGGGAACTTATATGGCATTGGGCATTGTCTTAGTGCTGATATTGGTGCTCATGGTTCTAGCTAAGATGCCTAGTGGGCAACATCTTGGTGAAGAAGAATCGGCTAGTCTTGGAGCCACTTTTCGTCGACTTTTTGCCAACAAGCGTTATCGTTTTGGCGTTGTTGCTCAGTTCTTTTATGTGGGTGCACAGATTGGTGTGTGGAGTTTTACAATCCGCATTGTGATGCAAGAACTTGCGGTGACAGAAGCTGAGGCGGCTAATGTGTATCTTGCCGCTATCGTGGGATTCTGTGCCTCGCGATTTTTGTATACTTGGCTAATGAAATTCTTTAAGCCATATAAATTGCTGGTGTTTGGCGCAGTGATGTCGTTGACCTGTACTATTATTGTTGTCTTTGGTGCTGGAACGGGCTGGCTTTTGGTAACATGTTTAGTTCTTATCAGCTTCTTCATGAGCCTGATGTTCCCGACAATTTACGGTTTGTCCTTGGAAGGGGTGGAAGACCCTCGGCTGGGAGGGAAAGAAGGCGATGCCAAATTGGGAGCATCGGGTTTGATAATGGCTATCTTGGGTGGTGCGATATTGACTCCGCTTCAAGGTATGGTCAGTGACAGTAGTAGCATTTATTTGTCATTTGTGGTTCCAGCGGTTTGTTTTGTTGTTGTGTTGGCATACGCACTGGGTATTACAAGCACAAAAACTAAATAGTACTGAAATGAAAAGATTTTGCCAGACATTGACTCTTGTCGATGACGAGGAATTGATAAGGAAATACATAGAGGTCCACTCCCAGGTATGGCCTGAAATAAAAGCTGGGCAGCGTGAGGTCGGTATACTAGACATGCAATTATATCGCTACGGAAACGTTGTTTTTATGATCTGCGACACGGTTGATGATTTTGATTGGGATCGTGATATGGCCCGATTGTCCATTTTGCCTCGACAGGCAGAGTGGGAGGCTTTCGTGTCACAGTACCAGGGATGCGATCCACAGGCCACTTCTGCTGCGAAATGGCATTTGATGGAGCAAATTTATTCGTTGAAATAGCTCCTCTTTGAAGTGCCGATTTTTCTGAGATTGATGGTATAATTGGGATTTTTGTGGGTGTTGTCTTGGCTTTTTATTAGAAAATATTTATTTGATTTACAGATAATAGTAAAAAAAAATAAAAAAAATATTTCCCAATTGAAAAAAAAATGGTACTTTTGCACCCGCTTTTGAGAGATTGAAAAGCCCAATATCGTAAGATAAATAGATTGTCCATTGGTGTAATGGTAGCACATCTGACTCTGGATCAGCCAGTCTAGGTTCGAGTCCTGGATGGACAACCAAAAAAACGCGATTAGCCTCTTAAGATTTTTCTTAAGAGGCTTTTTGTTTTATTGGATTAATCTCTACTTTTTTGTTAAAAAAAACTTTTTATGTCAAAAAAAAAGTGTATCTTTGCAAAGTAATTGTTGTATAGATAAAATAAGGTTTTTGCATTATGATGAAAAAACTATTTTTCTGGTTTGCAAGAAAATATAGACATGCCACTGCATCAAGATGGCTTATTTTGGCTATTGATTTGTTTACGCTAATCTTTGCTTTTGCTGTCACTGAGGTATTTCGATTGCGTCTTGTGCCACATTTAGATTGGCTCTCCTTAACGGTCAAATTGATTGCATTTCTTGCTTTGGCGGCAGTGTGTTATGTGGCCGTGGGAACGCATCGCAGCATTATTAGGCATTCGGGATTGTATGACATCTATAAGATTCTTATCTCAAATGCGATTGCCGTATTTGTGCTAATTATATTTAACATAGTAAATAACAATACCCCTATTGTGCGTAATCGTTTTACTCCAGCATACAGTGAGGTCTTGATGACATTTGCTATGCAGATAGTTGCGATGACGACTGTGAGATTGATGCTTCAGCGCATTTATAATGATTACGTTCGTCGTCGTCGTGCTCCTTGCAATGTGATAATTTATGGTGCTGGCGCTGCTGGGGTAATTGCCTATAATGCATTGATGCAGGATCAAATGCATGAATATAAGGTTGTTTCATTTATTGATGATGACAAAAAGAAATCGGATACGGCCCTAAATGGTATCCGTGTTTCTAAAGTGGACAATATTTTGACAAAAGAATATGTCAAAAAGAATAAAGTCAAGGTTCTGCTTATTGCCATTCCTACAATAAAATTGGAGCATAAGCAAGAGATTATGACTCGCGGCCTTGACTTGGGTTTGACGATAAAGTCGGTGCCTCATATTAGCACTTGGATTAATGACAGTTTCAGTTCTAATCAGATTCAAGATATTAAGATTGAGGACTTGTTGGAACGAGAAAGCATCAAACTTGATAATGTAAATATTATTCGGGAAGTAGTTGATAAGGTGGTCATGGTCACAGGCGCCGCAGGGTCCATAGGAAGCGAAATATGTCGTCAGTTGATTCAGTACAAGCCATCCAAGATCATCATGTTGGATCAGGCTGAGTCTCCTATGTATGACTTGCAATTTGAGCTCCGTAATGACGAACCATTCAAGCAATATGTAGACCGAATGGTGTTTGTGATTGCCAATGTTAAGGATAAGCAGCGTATGGAGGAGGTGTTCCGTGATCATAAGCCTCAGATTATTTATCACGCTGCTGCATACAAACACGTGCCATTCATGGAAGAGAATCCATACGAATCGGTCTATGTTAATGTCTTTGGTACAAAAAATGTAGCAGATCTCGCTATTCAGTATGGCGCTCAAAAGTTTGTGATGATATCGACTGATAAAGCTGTCAATCCGACTAATGTAATGGGTGCGACCAAGCGCATGGCGGAGATTTACATTCAAAGTCGCAGTACGGAACAAACTCATTTTGTTACTACGCGTTTTGGCAATGTGCTGGGCTCTAATGGCAGTGTTATTCCGCTATTTAAGAAACAACTTGCGGCAGGTGGTCCTCTGACAGTAACGCATAAAGATATTATCCGTTATTTCATGACTATTCCAGAAGCATGCAACTTGGTCCTTGAAGCAGGTGCCATGGGCGAAGGAGGCGATATCTTTGTCTTTGATATGGGTAAGCCGGTTAAAATATATGACCTTGCCCAAAAGATGATTCAGCTATCGGGTTTGAAGAATATTGAGATAAAGGAAGTCGGTCTTCGTCCTGGCGAAAAATTATATGAGGAATTGCTGGCAACGAAAGAGAATAACATTCCCACCTACCATCCCAAGATTATGCGTGCGCAGGTGCGCAAGTATCCATTGGATGCTATTGATAAGGCTTATGCTGAATTATGGGATTTGATGCCTTCTATGGATGATATGAAAATTGTTGGCAAGATGAAGTCTATTGTGCCGGAGTTTAAGAGTAATAATAGCATTTATTGCCAATTGGATAAATAACCCTTACCCCTTTTGCGATGAAGAAGCTGCGGCATCTGTTCGATGGTATGAACTGGTATGATGCCGTAGAATATGCTACGCTTATGATGATGGCGGTATCTGTCCCCATCAGCTGGCGTTTAGGAGTATGGTGTATGATACTTTTTTGCATTGGTTCCACTGTCAAGATTGTAGCATCCCATCACATTGGCAATCGTAGGCTCTCTGTTCCTTCTCGGATATGTCTGTGGGGAATGGTGTTGTTTTATTTGTTGCACCTTGTCAGCATTTCATATTCATCTAATCCAGTTGAGGCATGGTCCACAGTGGGGCAAATGTTGCCCATGCTATTGCTCCCTTTGGCCTTTTTATTGAGTGATAAGGCATATCTACAACAAAGACATGTTGATGCTTTGACATTTCTTTTGGCGGCTACTCTTTCTTTGCGTTTCGTCTTGATGCTTGTGCGGTATGCGTTACTTTCATTATATGGTGATGCCCTTGATATGTTTATCAACGAGGGCCTTTCTTCACTAGTACACACCATGACCGATTGTGATATTCCTCTGGTAGTGTCATTCCTAGGAAACTTTGTCCTTGTTCCGTTGCGTCTGGCAGTCGGCCTGTTCCGTGACACCCCAATGGAACAATATAGTTCGTGCTCATTTTGCGTCATGCACCATAATTATTTATCACTCTATATACTTACGGCTATCTCTTTGCTTTATGGTACTTTGGTTCGTTTCTGGAGCCGGAAATCTTGGCATCGTCTTCGTTGGTATGTCGTGGCTGATATAGTGCTGTTGGCGGCCTATGTGATTAGGTCTGACTCTCGTTCGGGATTAGTGGCGTTGCTGTTGCTTTTCATCGCTTGTTTGTCCCATCTCGCTTTAGTGCGAAAACAATGGAGAGTTGTGGCAATGATAGTGTCTGTTGCCATAGTGGGCGTGGGCGTTTCGTATCTTATTTCTCCAGACTTGTATAAGCGTGCTGCTACAATGGTGAAACATTTGTCGCAAGGAGAAGAAGGGGATGTGCGCCAAACATTGTGGGTCTGTGGTATTGAGGCTTCGATGGAAAAACCCTTGTTCGGCTTTGGGTGCGACGGCTATCAAGAACAGCTCACGGAGCGCTTTCATGCTTACGATTGCGCAGACGGGTATCAAAAGAAACTAAATACACACAATCAGTATATCGAGACATTGCTTACTTTGGGCTTTGTAGGTCTTTTGGTGTTGTTAACACTCATTGTGTTGCCTATTGTGTTGTCTTTTCGGAATCGTTATTTTCGCCTGCCGATTGTCCTTTTTACTCTTGTGTATGCAGTATGTCTCATGTTTGAAGTGACGTTGGCTCGGCAGATGGGGCTGCTGTTTCTATGTTTCTGGTATTGTGTGATGATGTTGTATTTATGCCCTCGTATCGATCGATGAAGCATTTATATATGGCTATTTGGAAGCAAGAATTGCCTTTTTTTTGATTTAGGATTTCTAAAGTGATAAAAAAAAGGTCGTTAATCAAAAAAAAACTCGTATATTTGCAAATTTAAAGAATTGCATGTCTTTATGAATGGGTGTGCTATTCGCATTGATAATGAAATAAATATATAAATATAAAATATATAAAATATGCAAGAAATCAAGATTGCAGTCATCGGTTTGGGCTATGTTGGTTTGCCTTTAGCCCGTCTATTCTCTACTAAGTATAAGACTGTTGGTTATGATATGAACCAAGCTCGAGTCAATGCCCTTATGGCTGGGCATGATGCCACGCTAGAAGTTTCCGATGAACTATTGCAAGATGCTATCAACAACCACGGATTCCGTTGCACGGCCAATATTGAGGAAATCCGCGAGTGTAATTTTTATGTCGTTGCCGTTCCTACTCCTGTGGATCGTAACAACAATCCCGACCTTACACCACTCTATGGTGCCAGCGAGGTGGTTGGAAAAGTCATTGGTAAAGGCGACATTGTTGTTTATGAATCCACGGTATATCCAGGCGTGACGGAGGATGAGTGCTTGCCAGTGGTCGAGAAGGTGTCGGGTTTGAAGTTTAACGTTGATTTCTATGCAGGCTATAGCCCAGAGCGCATCAATCCCGGAGACAAGGTCCACACTGTTGAAAAAATCAAGAAGATCACTTCTGGCTCAACCCCCGAGGTTGCAGAAGTCATCGACAACGTGTATGCCTCGGTGCTTATCAATGGCACCCATAAGGCTCCCAGCATCAAGGTCGCAGAAGCCGCCAAGGTGATTGAAAACAGTCAGCGCGATATAAACATTGCTTTTGTCAACGAGTTGTCGAAGATTTTCACCTTGATGGGCATCGACACCAACGACGTGCTTGAAGCTGCTGGTACCAAGTGGAATTTCATCAAGATGAATCCTGGCCTTGTAGGCGGCCATTGCATCTCTGTGGATCCCTACTATTTGGCTCAATGTGCCCAGCGCCTTGGCTACAACCCGGAAATCATCCTTGCTGGACGCCGTATGAATGACGGCATGGGCGCCTACGTTGCGAACCAAACGATTAAGCTGATGCTCAAGAAGGGCATCCAGGTACTCGGTTCCAAGCTTATTATCATGGGCTTCACCTTCAAGGAAAATTGCCCCGATGTCCGTAACACCCGTGTGATCGACATCTATCACGCCTTGGAAGAGTACAATACCAACATCACAGTCTATGATCCATGGGCCTCGCCGGAGAGAGTGAAGCACGAATATGGAATTGACATTGTCAACGAGTTGCCTAAAGACAAATTCAGCTGCGCTATTATCGCAGTGGCTCACCGTCAGTTCCGTGAGATGGAGATTGACTTCGACCAGTTGCTCGAGCCTAACCATGTCATCTACGACGTCAAGGCCATCATGCCTCGTGAACTTGTTGACGGAAGGTTGTAACTAATTGTCCTAATTTGAAATAATATGTCGAACTTTGCTCTGATAGGTGCTGCGGGTTACATAGCTCCTCGCCATTTGAAAGCCATTGCTGACACGAAAAATCAACTGCTCGCCGCATATGATCGTTTTGATAGCGTAGGGCGCTTAGATAGTTTTTTCCCAAATTGCTCATTTTTTACTGAACAGGAGCAGTTCGACCGTTTTTGCTCTAAGCAGCAACGGTCAGACAATCCTTTGCAGTGGCTCTCTATCTGCACGCCCAACTATACTCACGACGCTTTTATCCGCTACGGGTTGCGCCTCGGTTGCGATGTCATCTGTGAGAAGCCGTTGGTGCTTAATCCCTATAATATCGACAACCTTGTGGAACTGGAAAAAGAGACTGGCCATAAGGCCTATACCATCCTCCAGTTGCGTCTGCACGACAAAATTGTTGAACTTAAGAAGAAAGTAGAAGAAGGCCCGAAGGATAAAGTCTACGATGTTGACCTTACCTATATCACTTCTCGTGGCAAATGGTACTATTCTTCTTGGAAGGGAGATGTGCATAAGAGTGGCGGCGTGGCTACCAACATCGGCGTGCATTTCTATGATATGCTCCAATGGATCTTTGGCCCTGTGCAGCAGAATATCGTTCATGTCATGTCTCACGACCGCGTGGCGGGTTTCTTGGAACTGAAACAGGCTCGCGTGCGCTATTTCCTCAGCATCAATGCGGATTGTTTGCCTCCCAATGCCGTTGAAGGCGAGAAGCGCACCTATCGCACCATCATGATTGATGGCCAGGAGTTTGAGTTCAGCCAAGGCTTCACAGAGCTACATACCAAAAGCTATCAAGAAATCTTGTCGGGTAACGGATTCCGCATCAGTGAGGCGCGCAACTGCATCCAGATTGTCAGCGATATCCGTCATGCTACTCCGATTGGCCTCAAAGGCGATTACCATCCTTTGGCCAAATTGCCGTTGTCACCCCATCCTTTCGGCTGGGAAGATATGAAATATTAATTACCGCGTTTATGGAATTCAGAGATTTAAAAAAACAATACCAAGTGCTGAAGGCAGATATCGACCAGGCTATGGCCGATGTCGCAGCCTCGGGTGCCTTCATCATGGGTGAACCCGTGAAAGAACTTGAAAATGAATTGGCCGAATATGTGGGTGTCAAGCACTGCCTCACTTGTGCTAATGGTACCGATGCCCTTACGTTAGCGCTGAAAACGCTTGGAGTGGGTAAGGGCGATGCGGTTTTTGTCCCTGACTTCACTTTCTTTGCCACCGCAGAGGTGGTGTCATTGGAGGGCGCCACTCCGGTCTTTGTTGATGTCAATCCCCGTACCTTCAACATGGATGTCAAGAGCTTGGAGGATGCCGTCCGTTCGGTGCATGACAATATGGAACTTCGTCCCAAGGCTGTCATCGCAGTGGATCTTTTCGGCCTGCCTGCCGACTTTGCCGCTTTGCGTGCTGTCACCAAACGCGAAGGCATGTTCCTCATTGAGGACGGTGCACAAGGTTTCGGCGGTAGCATCCGCGTGCCTAAGCCCGATGGCGAAGGATTCGTGGTTCGTCGCGCATGCAGTTTTGGCGATATTTCTACCACCTCATTCTTCCCCGCCAAGCCGCTCGGCTGTTATGGCGATGGGGGTGCCGTCTTCACCGACAACGATGAATATGCTGCACTCATTCAGTCCTATCGCGTCCACGGCAAGGGCAGCTATAAATATGACAATGTGCGCATTGGCCTCAATTCCCGCCTCGATACGCTGCAGGCTGCCATTCTCCGTGTCAAGTTCAAGGCTTTCCGTGAGCATGAATTGGCCGATGTGAACCGTTTTGCTGAATACTACACACAGCTTATCAACGGCATGACCAAGTTCACCAAGAAGGAGATACAGCTCACTACGCCGCTCGTGCCCGAAGGATTCTATAGCAGTTGGGCACAATATACAATCCAACTCAGTGTCCCGTCTGGCAATGGCACTTTCAATCGCGAGGCGCTGCAAGCCAAGCTCAAGGCCAAAGGCATTCCGACGATGGTGTATTATCCAACCCCGATGAGTGCCCAGACTGCTTTCAAGGGGTTCCACAGCTTTGCGCTCACCCCTAACGCAGAACGTTTGTCTCAGTGTGTTCTCTCGTTGCCGATGCATCCCTATCTCACTCGTGAAGAGGTTCGTATGGTAGCTGAATGCCTTGTCAATAGCATTTAAATCCACAGCCATGAGACTCCTTACCATTATTGGGGCGCGACCTCAGATTATCAAGGCTGCTGCCATCAGCCGCGCTGTGAAAAATCTCTTTTCCAATCAGATAGAAGAACGTATTCTGCATACTGGTCAGCACTACGACAAGAACATGTCGCAGGTTTTTTTTGACCAACTGGGAATACCTCAACCCGATTTTAACCTTGGCGTAGGGTCGGGTAGCCACGGCAGCCAGACGGCCAAGATGATTAGCGGAATCGAAGAGGTCTTGCTCAGCGACCGTTACGATGGCATCATCCTTTATGGCGACACCAACTCAACCCTTGCGGGTGCCGTGGCCGCTTCTAAGTTGCATGTGCCGGTCTTCCACATTGAGGCCGGCCTACGCTCTTTCAACATGGCCATGCCCGAGGAAATCAATCGCATTGTATGCGACCAGCTGGCCTCTATTTGTTTTGCACCTACTCAGACTGCCGTCGACAATCTCCGTCGCGAAGGATTTTTTGAAAGTGGTGCAATCTTCGCTGATGGGCGTCATCGTTTAATCTGCAATAGCGGTGATGTTATGTATGACAATAGCATGTATTTTGCCCAGATGGCGACAGAGAGGAGCTCTTTGCTAAGCCAATTGAATCTTGAGTCGGGGAATTATATCCTGGCAACGGTCCATCGCGACAATAATACCGACAATCCAGAACGCCTCAACGCCATCATGCGTGCATTGTCCGATATTGCCCAGCAGGAAGCTGTCCCTGTAGTGCTTCCCCTACATCCTCGCACCAAAAAGATTCTTGAACAGGACGATCAGTTTGCCAAATATGGCGCGCATCTGACTATCATCCCGCCTGCCAGTTTCTTCGATATCATCATGCTAGAACGAAATGCCCGTATCGTCATGACGGATAGCGGCGGCGTGCAGAAAGAGGCATTCTTTTTCGAGAAGCCCTGTGTCATCCTCCGTCCTGAGACTGAGTGGGTCGAAATCGTCAATGAGGGTGCAGGCATCATCGCCGATGCCGACTACGATCGTATCGTCGAGGCTTATCGCCGCTTGGTCGGCCAGCCCGTCCATTTTCCTCATCTTTTTGGCGACGCGCATGCCTCCGAGCATGTCCTTGAGCATATTCTAAGCTATTAATAAACTGCTATGCAGATTCTTACTGATACACTTCACCGTATTGCATACGCTACCGATGCTTCTGCTTATCGTGAGATGCCTATCGGAGTGGCGTACCCCAAAAACGAAGACGACATAATAGAACTTATTGCTGAAGCACGCCGACAGCATACCCATCTTATCCCCCGTGCTGGCGGTACCAGCATTGCTGGACAAGTGGTTGGCAATGGCATCGTCGTGGATGTCAGCCGCTATTTCAACAAGATACTCAAATTCGACCAGAAGGCCCGTACTGTCTGGGTGGAACCGGGCGTCGTCCGCGATGAACTCAACATCTTTCTCAAGCCGTTTGGGCTCTTCTTCAGTCCCGAGACTTCCACTTCCAACAGATGCTGCATAGGCGGCATGGTGGGTAACAACTCTTGCGGCACCCATTCGCTCGTCTATGGCAGTACACGTCACCATGTGCTCGAACTCAGAGGCATCCTCAGCGACGGAACGCGCTTTTCTACGGCTGAAAGGACTGGGGGCCCGCTGTTAGAGTCGATTTATGAGCAACTGGAAGTGTGGGCTAATGACCCCGACGCCCGTAAACTCATCGAAGATAGCTTCCCCGATAAGGATTTGCGGCGTCGCAGCTGCGGCTATGCTATCGATGAGGCAATGGCCGACGGCGTCAACCTCAATGCCCTCATCACGGGTAGCGAGGGCACCCTGTGCTTCGTCACGGCCATCAAACTGTCGCTCGACCCGTTACCCCCGCAGCAGCAGATGGTGCTCTGTGCCCATTGCCATAGCCTCCCCGAGAGCTATCAGGCCAATCTAGTTGCCCTTCGGCATGGCCCCGTTGCGGTGGAATTGATGGATGGAAAGATATTGGAACTCTGCCGCAACAACCATACTCAGGATCGCAACCGTTTCTTCATTCAGGGAGAACCTGCCGCCTTGATTATTGTCGAGTTCAACGGAGACGACATGGATTCTCGAGCCAATGCTCTCGAGCAGGAGCTGCTCGATCAAGGTCTAGCCTATCATTGCAGCCGTGTCTATGGCAATGATATCAGTCGTGTGTGGGCTTTGCGCAAGGCGGGTCTCGGCGTTCTTACCGGCGTGAAGGGCGACAACAAGCCCATCGGCGTCATTGAGGATACTGCCGTCTCTCCCGAGCGATTGCCAGATTATCTTGATGAATTTCAGAAGATGATTGACCGATTGGGACTTAGCTGCGTCTATTATGGCCATATCAGCACGGGTGAGCTGCATCTGCGTCCCATCTTGAATGTCAAGGACAAAAGAGAGCGCGAGCTTTTCCGTCAGGTGGCTGAAGAGACTGCCAAACTGGTGAAAAAATATCATGGCAGCCTCAGTGGCGAGCATGGCGACGGCCGTCTTCGTGGCGAGTTTATCCCGCTTGTGTATGGCGAGGAGGTCTATCAGATGATGCGCCAAGTAAAACAGTGCTGGGATCCCGAGGGCGTCTTCAATATGAATAAGATTGTGGATGCTCCGCCGATGGATGAATCCCTTCGATATGATGTCAATCAGCAGTACCTTTGCCAAGATAGCGACTTGATGTGCAGCATTGAACAATGCAATGGCGCTGGCGATTGCCGCAAGAGCAATCTCATTGGCGGTACCATGTGCCCCACTTTCAAGCTCTCTCACGACGAGTTGCTGTCGACCCGTGCCCGTGCCAATGTGCTTCGAGAGGTCCTCACCAGGGGTATCGGCGACAAGAAGCAGGATGTTGAGGCACTTGAAGAAATGCTTTATTCCTGCTTGGCCTGTAAGGGCTGCAAGGGTGAATGCCCCTCCAATGTCGACATGACGCAGATACGCGCCCAGGTGTTGCAGCAACTGTATAAGCAGCATGGAACCCCGTTCCGCAGTTGGATGGTAGCCCGCATGGCCGCCATTGAGCGTCTAGGCCATCTGGTCTATCCCATCTATAACTATTTTGCAAGCGCGCAGTGGAGTTCTTCCATCATCAAGAAGATGGTCTCCTTCACGCCCGAGCGCAGCATTCCTTCGCTTTCGCCCAAAACCATGCACCAACTGGTACGCAGGGGCGGCAGGGGCGCAGCCAAGGCAACGCGGAAAGTATATCTCTTTGCAGATGAGTTTACCGACTTGCAAGAAGCTGAACTCGGCAACATATTCGCCCAGCTGCTTAGGTCGCTCGGCTACAAGGTGGTGATACCTAGGCATGTGGAAAGCGGTCGTGCTGCCATCTCCAAGGGCTGCCTCAATCTGGCTGCGCGCTATGCCAAGAAGAATGTGCGCCTACTCCGTGGCAAGATTACCGATGAAACCCCATTGGTGGGCATCGAGCCCAGCTGCATCCTCTCTTTCCGTGACGAATATCCTCGGCTAGTGCCCGAGTCCATGCGCGACAGTGCGGAAACGCTAGGCAGGAATTGCTTGCTCTTCGATGAGTTTATCATGCGTGAAGTGGCTCGTGGCAATATCACTTCTGACCAGTTCCGTGAAGATGCCGTTGAGATTTGGCTCCACGGCCATTGCCATCAGAAATCGCTAGTCGGCATCGAAAAAACCGCCGCCATGCTGCGCCTCCTGAAAGGGTGTAAGCTGCATGTTATTCCCAGCAGCTGCTGCGGTATGGCTGGCTCGTTCGGCTATGAGAAGGAGCATTATAAGACGTCGTTGGCCATTGGCGAGATGGTGCTGTTCCCAGCCATCCGCAAGGCTACTGAGCATCCAGGCGAGGTGCCTGCCATCGTGGCTGCCCCCGGAACCTCCTGCCGTCAGCAAATCTTGGACGGCACTGGCGTCCACGCCGTCCACCCCATAGAAATCATGTACCGCTGGCTCAAGCAATAGGGCTGGGGAGGAATTAAAGGCGTTAAGACAAATGTATTGCCGCTTCAAAGGTAATGTCTTTAACTCCTAGCGAAGAAGTCGCGGTAACTTCTTTAAATCCATAACTCCAAAACAAAAGATTCCCCTTTACCAAGGCAAAGGGGAATCTTTGTATTCTAGTATTGTCGGTCTATCGGACGGTGAATTTGGAGGCGGCTCCGTTCAGGCGGTAGACATAGGCGCCGGGAGCGTAGCTCTGGAGGTCGAGACGGTATTCCTGGGTGTTGCCGGGGATGACTTTGGTCTCGATGAGTTTGCCGTCGATGCTGTACACGCTCAGGATGGCGTTGAGGGGCAGGTCGGCAGGAATCATCAGGTAGTCGCTGGCAGGGTTGGGATAGGCGGCAGTCTCAGTCATGGCGGTGTTGTCCTCGATGCCCTCATTCTTGGGGAAGATGTGGTAGACCATGGCGTGGCCGGCAGTGAATCTGTAGCCACCAGCGGTCTCGATGGAAGAGGCAGGGTTCAGCGTGAAGAAGCCGTTGCTTCCGCCGCCCCAGCCCCAGTTGATATAGAACTTGTTGTGGTCTGCCGAGGAGGCGCCAGAGATCACGAAGGCATGGCCGGCAGCATCGCGGCCGGAGCCATTGGGATCGTGGGCACTGTAGTAGACGGGTCTGGCGTTGTCGATCTCGTCGTGCAGGATGTTGATCCATTGTGTGTTGGAATAGCGGGAGCGGTCGAGGTGCTCTGCGGCATTGGAATAGCGGAACCATTCAGAAAGGGCGCCAGGCACTTTCTGGCTCTGTGTGCCGCTGCCATCAACACCCCAGTCCATCTTCACGGTGACACCGCAGGCAAAGCAGAGCTTGCCGATGGCACGCTTGTAGTTCCACTGGCTGTTCTCGTTGATCTGTTTCGGCATGCTGTCGTAGATGAATTTGTTGGAGTCGACGCCGAATTTGTATCTGATGGTGGTGTTGTTCCAAGGACATGAGGCGGTCGAGCTATTGCTATTGCCGCCTTTGAGGGGGTATTGCCAATAGTGGATGATCATGGCCATGGCCACGGCGACGCAGCCGGCATAGGTGTATTTGTTGCCGACCTTGGGGCAGAAGATGTTATAGGAGGGGTGATCGTTATCGCCTTGGTCCCATTTGGCTTGCACCAGGACGCCCTTGCTGGCAGGGTCGCAGCTGAAGGTCTGTTCCGTCAGTTCGTTCCATTTGTTGCGGAGCTGGATGGTCTGCACAGCGTTGTTGCTCTGGTTGTCGCTGACGAGGCGGGCATAGCTGTCGAGCATGTATTGGCATGCGGGATTGATGCTCTCGGGGTCGAGGCTGCCTTCGGGCGAGTAGGCCAGCACGGGCTCTGCGCAGTCAGAGGCAGAGACAACGACGAAACCGCCTTGGGCGACGTTGAAGGCGTAGATCGCGGGAATGCAGAGGGTGGGGTTGTCGATTTGTTGTACCAGCTTCAGGTTGTCAGCGCTGACGGGGGCCTTGGTGCCGGTTGCGACGTTGTAGTAGAATGCACCGACCTGTTTTGCGGTCTGGAGGTCTACATTGGTGGCTTTTGCGCTTCCGCAGAAGACTGCGACGCAGAGAATGATTGCCGATAAGAGTCTGGTTTTCAGTTTTCTCATTTTAAATTAACTATTGATGCGATTATTTTTTCAAACGGCAAAGATACGAATAAAAAATGGAATGTTGCATATCCGACTTGAAAAATAGGTTTTTTTATAATTTGACTGCCCGTTCGTCCCGCCTTGCCCGCCCTTTGCTCGTCGGTTGCTCGCCTTTCCTTCGCTCTTGCTTCGCCCTAGGCTCGTTCGCTGTTCGCCAAAGGAGCGAAGAATGGGCGAAGAAAGGGAAAGTGAAGGTTGAA
>X415_White_Rhinoceros__coassemble_48_pt1 | contig 35085 bp, 31 predicted proteins | sample X415_White_Rhinoceros__metabat2_low_PE_004 | metagenome-assembled genome bin X415_White_Rhinoceros | reverse complement strand
CTAGGCTCTCCGTCGAACACCTACGAACAAAAAGTTGAATTTTTAGAGCCTACCATAAACAATTCATATTCCTAAACAATAACAGTAATGAAAAAAGTCAGTATTCTTTTGGCATGTTTATTCGCTATGTCGGCCTTGTTTGCCCAGCAGCAGACGGCCATCCTCGTACACCATGACAATACGTTTAACGCCTATTATGGAATCAATGCCTTCATACAGGCTCACAATGCCGCTCAGCCTGGCGAGACTATTTGCCTTTCGGCAGGCGATTATAACTCTTGCAACATCACCAAGAGCCTTACCATTCGCGGCAATGGAATAGACGGCCCTGTTGCGGAACGCACCTATTTGACTAATAATTTCAACCAAAGAATCCAAGATTCAACAGGCACCAGCAACAGGTATTTGGATATTGAAGGCGTTTATATTCGCGGCACATTGACAAGTGATTCCATTTGTGAATATATTACATTAAACCACTGTAATATAGGTTGCTTTTATAGATGGAGCGGATTTCCCAGACGTCTTACTTTTATCAATTGCATCGTAAAAGAAATAAATTCAATAGGGGGATCTGCGAATGATAGCATTTATGCTACCTGCATCAACAGCTATGTCAACAATATTCAAGTCAATTTCAACGTTCACATGTTTAATTGCATCTGCTATCTGCATGGTGCGGATTTTGATTTTTACAGACGTGGCATCTACCAGAATTGCATTATTTATGGCCATCCGCAGGGCTCATACCCCCCATTTTACCCATATGTTTATTCTAGGTTAGACCACTGTGTGGTCATCAACACTAGCGATACCAACCTCTTTGGCTATTCGTCGATGCACACGGGTACGAATAACGTAGAGCGCACATTTTCCCAGGTTTTCACTAGCTTTACAGGCGGAGATCTTGATGACCAGACTAGCTTTGCCCTCACTGCCAATGCCCAGACGACACTCTTAGGAAGCGATAGTACACAGGTGGGCATCTATGGAGGCGTGCGTCCTTGGACCGATGCGCTGACTTATCCAAAGATTACCGGCATGACGGTGCCACATCAGACAACGGGAACAGGCATGCTGGGCGTCACGGTGCAGATACGACAAGGAGAATAATCACCGTTAAAACGTGATTGCTATGAAAAAGTTTTTATTAATCCTTGTCGCTCTCGCTACGACGGGTTTGGCACGAGCGCAGGGGTGGCCAATGTCTTTGGACTCGCTGCATTTGCCGCCCAATGTGTCTGCGACACAGGTGCAGTATTGGTTCGACCACGACCTTGCCCACATCCATTCGATGGGCATGTCCACAGATAGCACTGCCATGTCTACGATTGATGTTTCGGACATCTCATCGGGACTGCACCTTGTGACTTTTCAGCCAATCGACAGCGTGGGAGGCTGCTATCCCAGTAGTTCGACGTGGTTCGTGAACAAAATCTACATGAGTGATGACACGGCCACATTAAGGTGCTATTTTGATGGCGAACTCTCGAGCTACCGATTGTCACCCATCAACAACATCGGCGTGGCCACAATAGATGTCAGCGACTTGAGCTCCGGCCTGCACAGCATCAACTTACATTATTGCAGAGGAGATGAGACCACCGTGACCTATAGCAGCTACTTTGTGAGCATCCATTACATGGATTCCGATACATTGACGCTTGAGTATTGGTTCGACCAGTCTGATATTCGTCAACGCGTAGACTTCAATGCTGGCATCGCCAATGTCGACGCCAATGGTATCAGTTCCGGACTGCACCTTCTCAATTACCGCGTGCTTCGCGGCGACGCAGTGACGATGGCACAATCAGCCTTTTTCGTTAACGAAAAGAGCCTGAGTTCAGGAGCTATGATCGAATACTGGTTCGACAATTCTTCTAGTCATAGCCAACTTGCACTCAGCGAAGGAACTGCCACCATCAGTGCTGCAGGGTTGAGCCAGGGACTCCACACGCTCAATTATCGCTTTCGGCAGGACGATGCAGTAAGCGTTATGCATTCTGCACTGTTTGACCGCGTGGACAACGACATCGTTACCTTGTACTACGCTTTCGATACCAGCCATGCCTACCAGCCTGTGGTATTCGATGCCGGCGGCGGCGCTGTTTTGGATGCCTCAGCCCTGGCTGAAGGAAACCACCTGCTAAACTTGATGGCGCAGGGAAGTTATGGTACCTATACGCCTGTCGATACGGGTTCGTTCGAACGCTTTGTGTGCTCCAGTTCGTCGATGACCACTGAAACAGTTGCGGCATGTGACTCGTTCTATTGGTATGGCACAACTTACACTGTTTCAACTAATATGCCGATGCATACAGAGCTTAACGCCCAGGGTTGTGACTCGGTAATCATGCTGGATTTGACGATACACTATTCTTCTCATGAGACAATCTACGACACGGCCCAAGGCAGTTATGAGTGGGAGGGTGAGACTTTTACCGAGAGCTGCGAGTACACGGTCTATTATCAGACTGTGGATGGCTGCGACAGCACGCGTACGCTAGTACTGACCATCATTGGCGGTGAAGGCATTGCCTCGGTTGCAGGGGAAAGCATAACAGCATACCCCAATCCCACAACCGGCCACCTGACTCTCGATGCTAGCGATGTGGCTACGGTGGCAGTCTATGATCAGGCTGGTCGCCTGGTGACCACATTCTATAATACTAACCAGATCAACCTCTCTGATTTGCCTACCGGCTTGTATGTGCTGCGTGTGACATTGCCCTCTGGAAATAGAATTCAGCGGGTGGTCAAACAGTAGCTTCTATAGAAATAGGAAAAGAAAAGGGGGAACGGATTATTCCAGTTCCCCCTTTTCTTATGAGCGCGGGTTATTTTTTCTTTTTGCGGCTGTCGAAATAGAGCATGCCGGCTGTCCATAGGAGGGCGCAGAGCAGCGCCCATAATGCACCATTCATGTCTCAAACGTTTTATAGGCTGAAGAAAAGTTCGCGGTGGGAGTACCAGTCGATCATCAGCTGGCGGAAGCCGGCGTAGTCGGCACGGGTGATGAGGGGCTTGGTGAGACGCAGGCTGCGGGTGATGAGGATGCGGTTGCCCTTCTGCTTGATGATGATGCTGATGCTGCCGACGCTGCGTGTGTATTCCAGTTCGACGTCGCCGCCGATGAGCTTGGCTTTCTTGGGGATGTTGAGGGTGTAGTGGTAGAACTCGCTGATGGCGCCGACTTGCACGTCGGAGGTGCGGGAGGGTGCCAGCAGGGCGGGGTCGATGTCCAGGGTGCCGGGCTCGTCGGGCAGGGTGATGCGGCAATAGCCGTCGGCCAGCATTTCGGGGCTCCAATCAAGGGCACGGTCGATGTACTTGGGGGCGGCAGCCACCGCGGCGGCATCGACGCGCTGCTGCTCGGTGAGCAGATCACCCTTGGTGAGGGCATTGATGCGATAGGTCTGCCCATTGACCTCTACGACAACCTCGAAAGGCTTGTCGCCAAAGACGTTGAGGTAGCTCACATCGAGCGTTGCATGAAATCCCGCCTCGTTCAGCATGGCGGCAAGGAGTCCCGACTTGTCGAGCGCGGTGCCGCAGTTGCTTTGGTAGACCAATTCGGCAGGAGTCATGTCGTAATCGAGGTGGGAAAGATTGACGGTGCTGAGACGGACATAGTCGACTACCCAGTCACGAATGGCGGCGACGTGGGATTTGTCGTTGTCGCCAGCCTGTTCCTTGAGCAATGCGAGAGTTTTGGCTGCTACAGGCAGACGGTTGGGTGCAACATATGACTCAGGGGAGATGTTGCCCAATTGAAACTCCACATCGTATCCTTTCTTTGCAGGCATATAGGGGTCGTTGACCATTTGTGGAAGGTTTTGCTCGACTTGGGTGTGGCCGTCGGCATAGCGAATCTCGTAGCGGTGCACGGGACAGTCCTGCTGGAGGTTGAAGCGCTCGACGAGCAGCGGGCTACGGCGATGAATGGTGTAGTCGAGGACGATGGTGCAGCCGTATTCGATGGCGGTATGGACGATGGCCATCTCGCGAAGGCCGTTGAGGCGGCCACAGTCGGTGCAGTTGCCCGGAAGCTGCTGCACAAAAGCGTTGGCGGGTGTGACCACCTTGGAACCGTCTGCGCGGATGGTGTAGCACTCGTTGATGGTGAGCGATTCAAATTCGGGGTTATAGGTGATGAATGTCTCGCCTTTGTCGGCATAGGCGGTGATGGCTCGGTTGCGAAGAAGTTTTATTTCCTTGCGGAAACGGATGTCGAGGGCAGTGTCATTGTAAGCCTTATAGGAACGACGGATGAGCAGGTACTCGGCATCGGGCTGTGTCTGAGCCATGGCGGCAATTGAAAAGCAGGCCAGGATTGCGGATAGTATTGTCTTTTTCATGTTTCGTAGGATTTATTTGGTGAGGATGACGGGCGTGGTGGCAAGGAGTTTCTGGTTGGCGACAGTCTGGCGGAAAGGAGCCCAGTCGGAGGGCTCGTATATTCGTTTGCCTAACATGACGGTCTCGGCGAAGGTGAGCTTGTTGCCCTCGAGCCAGTATTGGCAGCCGAAGCTGGCAGCGGGGTTAGCGACGCCAGAGACGAAGGGGAAATGGAGCTGCTTGTAGTTGGCGGGAAGGGTTATCTCCTCTTTGATGTCAACAATGCGGGAGCATGCATCGGAAAATGGCTGTGTGCGCGTTTCAGGGGTGACGTCAAAGGCGAGGTGACCCATGGCGCGACTGTAGAAGTTGCGTGCGCTGAGGGGGGTGAAAAGAATCTTGTTGCCGTCGATGATGGCGAAATGAGGGATGACGTAGGTGTAGACAATTTGCACGGGCTGATCAAGATAGCGGTCGTTGTCGGTATGTTGGACACCGGTGATGCGAGCAGCGGGAGCTATCTTGAGGAGCTCGACTTCAAGGTTCCTGCGCCATTCGGCGGTGCGGCAGCTGAAGACGCCGCGCACGGCTCGGTCGCTTTGGCCTTCGGCGGTGATGGTGATGGTGCCCATGAGCGTTCCATCAACGCCGATGGTGCTGTTGGCTGTGATGCGCACATAGTGGTTGAGGGGATCTGAGACGGGAGTGTACATGAGGTCGGCACCTTCGGGCAATCCCATTAGATAGCCCTGCTGTTGCTCGGCGCTGCTCCATAGTTCGCGTACGTTAGGAACCCAGGTGGGGTCAAGCATCTCGTAGCGGCCGTCGCGGTGCTGGACAGCGCAAACACTGTGGTTGAACTGGTCTGCTGGGATGCGGTCGATGCGCTCGTGAGCCATGGTCATGGCAGCGTAGGCCTTGAAGCCAGCGGCGCGGAGCATAGAGACGAGCATGCCAGCCTTGTCCTTGCAGACACCGCAGCGATCGGTGAAATTCATCTCGGCGCTATGCAGTGTGTAGCCCTCTCCGGGTCCCATGCTTATGCCAGCATAACGAATATTGTCGGCAACCCAGTGTGTGAGGATGCTTATGCTGTCTTGCTCGGAACGAGCTGGGCGAAGGAGTTCGTCGACCTTTGCCTTGACCTCTGGGGTGGGTGTAAAGCTGCCGAAGTCCTCGTTGACTCCGTAGAACCACATTGATTTGGCCTGCCAATTGGGACTGGTGCTGAGAAGGAGCTTGCATTGTATGTCGTTGTCGGCAAGCGTGTGCGGCTCATGGGTGATGGGGACGATGCCGTGTTTGGTGAAGGTGTAGGTGGTGCGGTCGCCAGAGACAGCGGTGTCGATGGTGACGGAGCCGTCGCAATTGTAGAGTTCGAACTGCAGGTTCTTACTGGTGAGGACATTGACGGAATAGACCTTGGTGTCAATATTGTCGTAGCTCCAGAAGGGCACAATGTCGTAGAAATGGCCACGCATGGGCGGAATGTAGCGGCTGTCGTCGTCATTGGACAGGAGGGCGTAGGTGAAACCTTTACGATAGGTGGTGTATTCGACTTCGTCACCAGGATCGAGGTGACCGACTTGGACCATCTTTTGGCTGGCGCCCCAGTAGATGAGGCGAGCAGGAGCGACGTAGTCGTAGACACGTAGGAGGATGTCCTCGGAGGTGCCGTCGGCATGGTGGAGGACAACCTGGCGGAACTCGACGTAGGCTGAAAGCGGGTCGTAGTCGACCTTAAGGACCGAGAGGTCGCGGCATCCTGCGAAGTCGTTGGCATGGATGCGTTGATGATTGATAACATGGCTCAGCCCAGACTCTTCCATGATAACACTTGTACTATCGTAGAGGACGGTCTTGTGCTGGGCTACTGCTGGCAGCGCCATAATGAGGAGCAGAACAGCGGTGGTGAAGGTTCGTTTCATGATTATTGTTGGGATGTTGGGGTTTCTTTGGTGCGTTGCGTGACGAGGGTGAGGGCATATCGCTTGTCGTCGAAGTAGGAGGTGTCGATATCAACGTCGTCAGGTTGGTTGAGAATGGTGTGGAGTTGGCTGATGACGATGCCAGTGCCACGATACTTGAAAAGTGCCTCTTTGCGGGTCCAAAGAACAGTAAAATCACGCTCGGGTGTTAAGGAGTGTTGGATGAACTGCTGCTCGGAATCAGACATGGTGTAGCGCAAAAGGCTTTCAGAAGGATTTGTGTAACTTTCGACGTCTATACCGACAGGATTGGAATCGACAGCGACTGCGATGGCATTGCGGCAATGGCTGATGTTGAAATGGATGTTAGGATACTGCTTCAGAGAAGGCTTGCCGTGAGGACCGATGTCGAAGAGCAGTTCGTCAGAAGGAGAGACCAATTGCATATGTTCCAGAAGCCCGTGTAGCATAAGATAGGACTTGAGTTGGGCGAACTGGCCGGAGACGTGGCGGTAGCGCAGGGCGGCGGTGCGCTGCTGTTCGGGGACGAGCAAAAGGAGGCGCTGCACCTCCTCGGGGGTACAGCGCTCCATGGCGTCAAAAACAGCAGTTTTCATGTGGGTTGGGGAATCAATGCCCTACAGCGACTTGAGAGCGGCTTGGAGGGTTTGGATAATGCTGCGAGATGTGTAGGTGGCACCGCTGACAGTGTCAACCTTCTTCTTGAGGGCTTTCTTAGTCTTAAGGCCATCCCAGCTTTTGAGAAGACCAGCATTAACTACGCGGCTGAGGTAGGAGGGTGTCTCGTTGTTGTTGAGAAGCACAACCTTGAGCACCTTGTCGTTGGTACCAAAGGCTACCATGAGGGGAGTCTCGCCGGCGTAGCCCTTGATGCCATTGCTAGCAGGTTTGGAATAGACCACATAGCCGAGGAGAACCTTCTTGGCATCATAGACGAGGCTGCGTTTTGCCTCTTTCTTGACGACTTTGGCGGTTGGGAAGGCAGCGATGATTTCGCTGGGGATGGCATTGGGGTCTTTTTTCTGGCTGCACTGGCTTGAGCAATCTTGACCTTGATGGTCTTGGCACTGTGCCTGGCGCTGCTGTGCTTGGTGTTGCTGGTGATGGGGACAGTTGCCGCAGTTGTGTCCGCCGTTGTTTTGTGCCATAGCGGGAACGAGTGCTATGGCGAGAAGGGTGAGGAGAATGAGCTTTTTCATGATGAAACAGGGTGTTTAGTTTGCAAAATATTCATAGAAATATGGGATGGTCTCAATGCCCTTGAAAAACTGCTCGAGGGGATAGTTCTCGTTGGGGGCGTGGATGTCATCGCTGCCGAGGCCAAAGCCCATGAGGATACTCTTGGTGCCAAGTATGTTCTCGAAACCCGCCACGATGGGAATGCTTCCGCCGCTGCGGGTAGGGATGGGACGTTTGCCATAGGTGGTTTCCATGGCTTTCTCGGCAGCTTGGTAAGCCTTCATCTCGAGGGGGCTGACGTATGCGGCACCACCATGGCAGGGGGTGACCTTGACAGTAACGCAATCGGGAGCGATGCTCTCGAAATAATGCTGGAACAGGTCGCTTATCTTGTGGAAATCCTGGTTGGCGACGAGACGGGTGCTAATCTTGGCATAGGCCTTGCTAGGAAGAACGGTCTTAGAACCTTCGCCAGTGTGTCCGCCCCAGATGCCGCAGACGTCAAGGCAGGGACGTATGCCGGTGCGCTCCTTGGTGGTGAAGCCCTTCTCGCCGTGGACGGCGCGGATGTCGAGGTCTTTCTTGTAGGTCTCCTCGTTGAAGGGAGCTTGGGCCATGAGGGCGCGCTCTTCATCGCTGATGACGAGGACGTCGTCGTAGAAACCGGGGATGGTGATGTGGTTGTCTTCATCGTGGAGGCCGGCAATCATCTTGCAGAGGATGTTGATAGGGTTGGCGACGGCACCGCCGTAGATGCCGCTATGCAGGTCGTGGTTGGCTCCAGTGACTTCCACCTCCCAGTAGCAGAGGCCGCGGAGACCGCTGGTTATGCTGGGCACGTCGGGGGCAATCATAGAGGTGTCGCAAACGAGGATGACGTCGGATTTGAGGAGGTCCTTGTGCTCTTCGCAAAAACCATAGAGGCTGGGGGAGCCGATTTCCTCTTCGCCTTCGAGCATGAACTTGACATTGCATGGAAGTTGGTTGGTGCGAACCATGAACTCGAAAGCCTTGGCTTGCATGAAACTTTGTCCCTTGTCGTCATCGGCACCGCGGGCCCAGATGCGGCCGTCTTTGATGACGGGCTCGAAAGGTTGGGTGCGCCATAGTTCGAGGGGGGCGACGGGCATAACGTCGTAGTGGCCGTAAACACAGACTGTGGGCTTGGATGGGTCAATGATTTTTTCACCATAGACCACTGGATTGCCGGCAGAGGGCATGATCTCGGCACGGTCGCAGCCGGCTTGGAGGAGGAAGTGCTGCCATTTTTCGGCGCAGCGGAGCATGTCGGGCTTGTGTTCGCTTTCGGCACTGATGGATGGGATGCGGATAAGTTCGAAAAGTTCTTCTAGGAAGCGATCTTTATTAGCTTCGATGTAGGCTTTAACGTCTTTCATAGGTGTATGCTATTTTTATTGTTTGTTTTATTCTGTTGGTGTATTTGATCCTGAGATTATGTGGATTGTTCTTACAGCTTGGCATAGTGCTGGAAGTAGGCAATGGCAGTTTCGATGCCCTTGATAAACCGGTCGATGCGGTAGTTCTCGTTAGGTGCATGGATGTTATCGGCGCCTAAGCCAAAACCGAGGAGGATGCTCTTGAGACCAAGTTCACGTTCGAAGTCGCTGACAATGCTGATGGAACAACCGCTATGAGCGGGGATGGGCTTCATGCCGTAGGTGTCGAGGAAGGCATCTTCAGCAGCTTTGTATTCAGGCAGGTCGATTGGACAGAGGTATGGGTTGCCCTTTTCGTAGTATGTGAAACTAATCTTCACGCTATCAGGGCAGATGCTACGGAAATAGTTTTCGACTAACTGGGCGATGCGTTCGGGGTCTTGATTGGCTACAAGACGGAACGATAGCTTGGCCCATGCTTCGGAGGGAATGATGGTCTTGAATCCTTCGCCGCTATAGCCGCCTTGGATGCCACAAACATCGAATGTGGGACGGATGCCGATGCGCTCGAGAGTGGTATATCCTTTTTCGCCGTGGAGCACATCAACGCCAACGCAACGCTTGTATTCTTCGTCGCTGTATGGTGCGCGATTGATGAGTGCCCGTTCTTCGTCGCTACAGATTTGTACGCCATCGTAGAAACCAGGGATGGTAATATGACCGTCGGCATTGAGAACAGTGCCGATCATTTGGCTTAGGACGTTGACAGGGTTGGCAACAGTACCGCCGAAATCGCCACTGTGAAGGTCATGGTCTGGGCCTGTGAGGCGCATCTCAAATTTGACCAAGCCGCGGAGCCCTGTGGTGATGCTGGGCATATCGGGGCTAACCATGTCGGTGTCAGAAACGAGGATGACATCGGCCTTGAGTTTGGCTTTATGTTCGGGTTTTTGAAGCCACACTTTAAGAGAAGGGGAACCTATTTCCTCTTCGCCTTCAAAGAGGAATTTGATGTTGCAAGGCAGCGTATTGGTGGCCACCATGGTTTCGAAAGCCTTGGCTTGCATGAAGCTTTGCCCCTTGTCATCGTCGGCACCGCGAGCCCAAATTCTGCCGTCTTTGATGACGGGTTCGAAAGGATTGGTGTGCCAGAGTTCAAGCGGGATGACGGGCATGACATCGTAGTGGCCATAGACTAACACTGTCTTGGCAGATGGGTCGACTATTTTCTCGGCATAAACCAAAGGGTTTCCTGTGGTAGTAATGAGTTCGGCAAAGTCAACCCCCGATTTTGAGAGAATTTCGCACCAGCGGTCGGCGCAACGCATCATATCGGGTTTGTGCTCGGATTCAGAACTAATGGAAGGAATACGAATCAACGAAAATAGCTCGTTGAGGAATCGATCTTTGTTTTCTTGAATATAATCGTTTGTAGCGCTCATAGCATTGTACTTTTTGAAAATGCAAAATTACAAAAAATAAATGAATTATTTAAAAAAAAGAATAAAATAGATGCAAATATATATTGTCCATATCAAAAAAAAGTCGTATCTTTGCAATATGAACATGGATAAATCAATAATTAAAGTAGCCGTTGTAGGATATTGTGAATGTGGTAAATCGGCATTTTGCAAACTGGCAGAACAAGTGTCGAAAGAGGCTTCAAACGGCTATACTATAGAGTGGGTAGAGGTTGAAGACCCCGAAACCATTGTCCAGCAACATCCAGATGTCATCGTACAGGTTGTTGACTGCATGGATTTGGACGAGTCATTGGTTCTAACGCCCCAGTTGATAGACATGCATCATAAACTAGTGGTGGCACTCAATCGTTATAGCCAGCTGCTAAAGACTGATCACTCAATTGATTATGAGAAATTTGGCCGACTCATGGGTGTACAGGCTCATCCTGTGGATGCGTTGGGCGGCGATGGCATTCAAGAGGTGGTGCAGCAGGTGGTGGCAGCATATGAAGAACATGCCAGAACAAGCCGCCACACTCATGTGGAATATGGCACCGACATAGAAGAGGCTATCGATAGCTTGGTCGAAGAAATTGCGCACATACCCAATATTAGCGAGAGCTACTCTAAGCGCTACTTGGCAATTCGTCTTTTGGAACGTCCTGAGGTGACATTGGCAATGCTCCATGATGCACCCAACTATATGGCTTTAGCCTATGCGGCAGAAGGGTGTCGACGCAACATCGAAAAAGAACTTAAACGTTCGCCTGCCGACATTATCCATGAGGCGCGACACGGTTTTATACATGGCGCGCTTAATGAGACAATGCGTCATAGTGACGACAATAGCGACCATACAAGACTTGAGAAAGTAGATGCTGTTTTGACTAACCGCTGGCTTGGTCTTCCTATCCTAATCGGAGTGCTGTACCTCGTGTTCCAATGCACCTTCACCTTGGGCGCCTTTCCGCAAGAATGGATTCAGCAGGGTGTTGATTGGATTACTAATCTGTTGCATGATAAGATGCCAGACACATGGTATACCTCGCTATTGGCTGACGGTATCGTACAGGGAGTGGGCGCCGTGCTAGCTTTCCTGCCTAATATTATCATCCTTTTCTTCTTCATCTCGTTGATGGAAGACACTGGTTATATGTCTCGTGTTGCCTTTTTGATGGATAAATTGATGCATAAGGTCGGCTTGCATGGCAAATCGTTCGTCCCCATGTTGGTGGGTTTTGGCTGCAATGTGCCGGCCATCATGGCTGCCCGCAATATTGACAACAAGAAAGATCGTACGCTGACGATGCTGATGATTCCATTCATGAGTTGTGGTGCTCGATTGCCAGTGTACATGTTGTTTGTGGGAGCGTTCTTTGCTGAACAGAAAGCATTGGTAATGATGTCGTTGTACTTGGCTGGTGTGCTGCTAAGCATTCTGTTTGCTCTAATCATGAAACGCACCCGATATTTTAAGCAAGATGACGAGGACTATGTGTCGGAATTGCCCGCTTTCAAGGCTCCAGTATGGCGCAATACGTGGCTCCATATCTGGGAGCGTTGCGAGGACTACCTGAAGAAGATTTCAACCGTCATCCTTTGGGCTAGTATCATTATTTGGGCACTCTATTATTTTCCTCGTAACGAGCAACTCACATTACCATATCAAGCACAGATACAGGAGCTTCGCCAAGCAAAGCCCACCACCGAGCAAGAGGAAGCACAGATGGCAAGAATCATAGATTCTCTCAGTTTCGAGATGGAAGCCGTGCAGAAAGAAAATTCAGCCTTGGCTGACGTAGGACGTTGGATAGAACCAGTGATGAGGCCGATTGGTTTCGACTGGCGCATGAATGTGTGCGTACTTACCGGATTGCCTGCGAAGGAGGCCATTGTCAGCACAATGGGCATTCTATACCATCAGGATAACGACAGCAAACTGGAAGACTCTTTACGCGATAATCCATTCTTCACACCGGTGAAAGCCTATGCTTTCTTGATTTTCGTGCTGCTCTACTTTCCCTGTATCGCCACCGTGGCCACACTTCGACGTGAGATAGGACGCGGATGGGCAGCCTTCACCGTAGTGCATTCTCTATTGCTGGCATGGCTGATGGCATTCTTGGTATTCCAAGTGGGGAGTCTGTTTTAATCACTTCAAACCATTTAACCTACCCAACGTAAAACATTTAACACATGCAGTTTACCACCCAACTATTAGACCAATTGACAGCCCAAGCTAAGGCCAGCCCTAGGTTGCGACAGAACTATGACCTTCGCAATAGTGAGAAGGATTTGAGCCAGCGCATGCTTAATGCAATGGAGCCAGGCACTGAATTACCAATCCATCGTCACCTCAGCTCATCTGAGACACTGGTGGTTGTTCGTGGCAAAATTCGAAACAATATCTACGAATTAGAGACGTTACCCGATGGGACTCGAATACCTCGTTTGGTAGAGCAATATGTCGTTGAGGCTGGTGGCGAAATCATGGGATTCTCGGTCTCTGCTGGTGTTTGGCATCGTGCTGAGAGTCTCGAATCGGGCACTGTGATTTTAGAATGCAAGGATGGGGCTTGGCAACCTTTGACTGAAGATGAGGTGCTATGATGAGAACTAGATATTGCTTCTTGGCTCTTTTTCTGCTGTTGTCTGCAAACCTACGTTCTCAGACTGTAGGGGAGGTAAGGCAAGGATTGGAAATCGGCTTGGAGTTTTTCCTTGATTTGGAAGAATCTCCTCATATCTTTGTCAGTGAAAATCTGCAATGCTTCATTTCGCAGCTTCCAACTCAATGGCGAGGCCACCAGCTGGCCTACCATCCCGAAGATAAGGCTAAATCGCTCTGTCGTCGAGGCATCCGCAAGGCCTATTATCTCTATTGCAAGCAGCGTGGCGGCGACACGGTGGAGGTGGCGATGGCTCGGTGGAAGATGGAGATGCAGGGCAGAAGCCTAAGAATCATGGTCGAAGCCGAAGGCCCCTTCGTGTGGTTCTACGGCAATGGTGAGGGAGAACGGGCTTCCAAGACTTGGCGCGAATGGCAGCAAGAAACGCACCATCGGTTCGAGGAAAACGTGCGTGAAGGTTTTATTAAAGGTTTCTACGCCAAGTACCTCTCGCTCACCTGCAACAGCAAAGCATTTGCCTGGGAGTCTGCCGATTCGCTGATTCGAGCCAACTATTCCGACAGCCTCTTGGCGGCATACGATGCGTCAAGGGAACCCGAGACCGATGATTTTCTTGATTACGACATACTTATCCAAGGCCAAGACTGCATGCCCGGCGTGAAAGTGGAAAGTGTCAACGCTGTCGGCAGCACCTTCTGGATGAAGGCCACGATGCTTTCCCCTTCATTTGAAGAGGGAGGCTCGCCCACTCGCCAGTGCGTCTACTTTTATGTTGACCGTTTCGAAGGCAAACTCAAAATCGCCGCCATTCGCGACCAATACACCCAGCTAGGTACCATCTCCGAACCATTTCCTGACAATTTATACTTTAAGTAGTTTTTTGCTCATTAAGTAGTTTTTTGCTCAATCTGGCCTATGGCCATGCTATTGGGTATTGTCGCCATTTTCTTTAACGATTTCACATGGCGGTAATAGCCATAGTGTACGTTTGAATTGAAAAATCTTGTTAATTTGAAAAAAAATCGTATCTTTGCAAATTGCTTTTTAAGCATTTTTTTATTAGTAATATATATATAAAGTACAAATACTGAAAGAAATGAATTACGACCTTATCGTTATTGGAAGCGGCCCTGGCGGCTATGTCGCTGCTGTGAAGGCCTCCCAACTGGGTATGAAGACAGCTGTCGTGGAACGCGAAAACCTTGGTGGAATATGTCTCAACTGGGGCTGCATCCCAACAAAAGCTTTGCTCAAAAGCGCACAGGTGTACAACTATATCAATCATGCCGCCAACTATGGAGTGCAGGCACAGTCCGCCGAAGCCGACATCACCGCCATGGTGCAACGTAGCCGAGGCGTGGCAGAGACGATGAGCAAGGGCGTTCAGTTCCTTCTTAAGAAGAACAATGTGGATGTCATTATGGGCACAGCCAAGGTGAAACCCGACCACAAAGTTGACGTGGTTGATGCTGAAGGCAACACGACCGAATATGAGGCAAAGCATATTATCATTGCCACTGGTGCGCGCAGCCGTGTTATGCCCAGCATGCCGCAGGATGGCAAGCACATCATCGGCTATCGCGAGGCCATGACGCTACCATTCAAACCCAAGAGCATGGTGGTTTGCGGCAGCGGTGCCATCGGTAGCGAGTTTGCATTTTTCTACCAGAGCATTGGTGTGCAGGTTACGCTGGTGGAGTTCATGCCCCAAATTCTCCCTAACGAAGATGAAGACACAGCCAGCCAAATCAGCCGCAGTTTCCGCAAAATGGGAATGAAGGTGATGGCCAGTGCCAGCGTGGAGAAGGTGGACATTGATGGCGATATCTGCCATGTGACCATCAAGGATATGAAGAAAAATAGCGAGAGCGTGGTGGATTGTGACGTAGTACTTAGCGCAGTGGGTGTTATCACCAACCTCGAGAATCTTGGACTTGAAGAGACTGGCATTGCGTTTGAACGTGGCAAAATTGGTGTGGATGATTACTATCAGACCAATGTGCCAGGCTACTACGCTATCGGAGATGTTGTGCATGGTCCCGCTTTGGCCCATGTCGCAAGCGCAGAGGCCATTTGTTGCGTGGAGCATATCGCAGGCCATGAACCCAAACTGGTTAACTACAGTAATATTCCAGGTTGCACCTACACCACTCCAGAGGTGGCCAGCGTGGGCCTCACCGAGAAGAAAGCCCTCGAAGCCGGCAAGGAGATTCTGGTGGGCAAATTTTTCTTCAAAGCCAGCGGAAAGGCTACCGCAGCCGGTAATAACGACGGATTTATCAAGATGGTCATCGATAAGAACACCGATGAGATCTTGGGTTGTCACATGTGTGGCGACAACGTCACCGAGATGATTGCAGGCATCGTTTCTGCCCGTGAAAATGGCTTGACAGCAAAGCAGGTGGCTGGTGCCATTCATCCCCATCCAACCATGAGTGAAGCCGTGATGGAAGCCATCGAGGCTGCATATGGTTGTGCAATTCATGGATAATCCCCCTAAATGAAATATCAACGATTAACAAGCTTTTTATTTTATGAAAGTATTACCTTACAGTAGAAAGACTGTGGCCAAAGGGCTTAAGGTCTGGGTGTCGAACCACTATCGTCCAACCCTATTCGGCATTCGTGGACACTATGAGTCGTCTTACAAATCGGGCCAGTATGTTGAGACCGGCACCCCAGGAACTGGTTTCTTCGTGCGTAGTGGATCGAGTCATGCCTACAAAAATTTCTGTGCTGCACAACGTGCTAAGCTAGTTAGTAATTACTGGGACATGTTACGTGGCAAGGAGTTTTCCTATGAAGAAGAGATCGCTCGTGCCACCAAGGCAAGCCACGATGCAAAAGACCCTAACAAAAAACGGATTCTGGAGTCGTACCTCAATGTGTTGCCCTTAGCCAAGGAGGCTGAGGAGTATGAGCGTATTATCGACGCAATCAAGGACATGGGTCACAGACATCACAAGTTGACATCATATCAGAGTCACGTGGTGAGCAACCTCAAGTCGCGTATTGCCCGTCTGGGTCACGATGTGCGTGATATCCAGTTGGTATATCCCAACGAGTGCGGCGAAGAACGTTACAATCAGTTCGCCCAGGTGGTCATCAACTTTTCACAAGTGGCTACCAGTCATCGCATATGGCATGCTTCGGAGCATTTCGATGGCTTAGATGCAAATTTTGACCAAGTCTATTTTGACCTTGGCATTTTCAATTTCGTCCAAGCCCCGCTGATGACTCCGGTGATGCGCGACACTGATGGCAACACATACTACCTCTACCCCGAATACTTGATTCGCGCCCGTAGTGCTACCGATTTCGACACCTTTGACATCAAGTCGCTCACTTACTTATATCGAGAAGTACCCTACGACATGATCTCCAATATGGTGCTCAACAGCTATGCAGATACTGATGATGTGGCCTCTACCGCCACATCACACCACCGCCGCGATTACGAGCAGTATGGAAGCGGCCTTTTGGTGAGCAAGGACACTGTGGCTATCAATGACATGGAGAGTGAGAGCAAGGCTCGCGAACGCGTTGTTGGCGAACTCTACATTCCCGAATTGAAGTTGCGCTACTATGTGCGTGACGTCAAGGCATTGAAGCATTTTGTACATGCATTGAACGAATATAAAGAATTGTAAGGATTAAAATAACAATTTCTGGACGTACGGAATGAAGAAAAGATTCATCTATCGGTTTAACCCCCACACCCTCTCCTATGAGAAGGTGGAGGCTACCTGGCGTGACCGATTGAAGAATATTTCTTCTACCGTGTTGCTGGGCGTGGTCTTGGGAGTGCTTTTCACTGTGTTGGCCTATAATCTAATAGACTCCCCTAAAGAAAAGCAGCTGAAGGCAGACATTAGCCAGTATCGTCGAGCCTATGCCCAGCTCAACCAAAATATAAACCGTTGTAACCGAGTGTTAGCCAACATTGAGGAGCGAGATAGCGCGGTATATCGTACTATTTTTGGTGCTTCGCCAGTTGCCGAGAACCGTAGAATACCCGTGGCACAAGACTATAGCCGCCTAGAAGGTCGCGCTAGTAGCCGGCTAATCATCGGAACCAAGTTGCGCCTTGATACCCTTGAACAGCGACTGTATTCCCAGTCGGTGTCGCTTGATGAAATCTACAAGATGTCGGGTAGCAAGGAACGCCGCATGGCCACGATGCCAGCCATCATGCCTATCAAAAAGACTCAATGTAAGATTGTGTCGGGATTCGGCATGCGCTATCACCCCATTCTTCACTACCGTAGGATGCATACCGGCATTGACTTTACCGCAGCAGCAGGCACCCCGGTGTATGCTACTGGCGATGGCACGGTGCAGGTGGCAGGACGTGGTGGTGATCTAGGAGGATATGGCATCTGCGTGGTCATCAACCACGGCTATGGATACAAGACACTGTACGGACACCTTATGGAGGTAAAAGTGGCACCTGGTCAAAAGGTCAAGCGTGGCGACCTCATTGGCAACGTAGGACGCACGGGCCTCTCATCGGGTTACCATCTCCATTACGAGGTGATACAGAACGGTAATAAGGTTAATCCCATTTATTTCCTTTTCAACGATCTTACTCCGACGGAATATGACGAAGTCATTGATGCCGCCAACTTGGAGAACCAATGTTTAAGCTAATTCATTGCCAGTGTCCTTGACAGTTAAAATAGACGATAATGCAGGATTCTGTTTCGGTGTGGTGAAAGCCATCGGAACGGCAGAGGAAGAGTTGGCGCAAAGTGGCAAGCTCTATTGCCTAGGTGATATCGTGCACAATAATGCTGAGGTGCGCCGTCTGAAAGGAGAAGGACTGCAGGTTATTGAGCACAGCCAGCTATCGTCGCTTTCTGGCGAGAAGGTTCTTATTCGCGCCCATGGCGAGCCGCCGACTACTTACCGCGAGGCTGAGGCCTTGGGCATAAAATTGGTGGATGCCACCTGTCCCATCGTCCTCGCCTTGCAACAAAAGATTCGCAAAGGCTATGACGAGATGCAAACTCTTAGCCCGGCTGGACAGGTTGTCATATTCGGCAAGCCGGGCCATGCTGAAGTGATAGGCCTCTGTGGACAAACCGACAATAGCGCCATCGTGGTTAGCACACCCGATGATTTGGAAGCCGTCGACTTCAACCGACCCATAAGGCTATATTCCCAGACGACGAAGAGCAAGGAAGATTACTCCATATTGATGAAGAATATGGAGGCCCGCATCGAAGAACGTTTCGGCGAGATGCCGCAAGGACATTTTATTGCCTACGACACCATCTGCAACCGCGTGGCGAACCGTGCCACTCAGTTGGGCGACTTTGCAAGGAGTGTGGACATCGTGCTCTTTGTCAGCGGAAAGGGGAGCTCCAATGGCCATTATCTTTATGAATATTGCAAACATGTACAGCCCAACACTCGTTTGATATCTGATGTTGACGAATTGGATATGGGCTGGTTTGCCAAAGTGGAACGGGTCGGCATCACTGGTGCAACGAGTACTCCTAGATGGCTCATGGAGTCAGTGGCCAATTTTTTGGATCAACAACATAAATAGCTATGCATCTGACTAATTTTAAACTTTCCAACTTTAAGACATACAGCGACCTTGACGTCGACTTCTGTTCCAATGTCAATTGCCTAGTAGGCAACAATGGGGTGGGGAAGACCAATTTGCTAGATGCAATCTATTATCTCTCGTTCTGTAAGAGCTATTTCAATTCTGTTGATAGCTTGAATATTCGTATGGGCGAGGAGTTCTTCGCTATCCATGGCACCTATGCCTTTGAGCAGGACAATGTTGTGGTATCCTGTATCCAAAAAAAAGGACAACCCAAGCAGATGCGTTGGAACAAGAAACCCTATAAGGCTTTCGGAGACCACATCGGCAAACTTCCGTTGGTGATTATCTCACCCAATGACCAGAACATTATTCACGGAGGAAGCGAAGTACGGCGCAAGTTCATTGACGGCGTTATTTCGCAGACGGACAAGAACTACCTTTCCCATTTGTTGCAATACCAAAAAGCGTTGGAACAGCGCAATAAATTGCTTAAGCAGTTCTATGAGGATCGTGTTTGGGACGAACCATCATTATCCATTTGGGACGAACAACTTGTGCGACACGGCGAAGTTCTTTATCAAGGTCGGCGCCGGTTTTTGGAAGAGTTCCGTCCGCTGTTTTCGGAATATTTCAATTGGATCACCAATAGCTCTGAACAGGCAGTGCTGACATATGTGTCACATTTGGAGACTCCCATCCAGCAACAGTTGACCGAGGCTCGCCAAGTCGACAAGTATGCCCTATACACCACCGTGGGTCCCCATAAGGATGATTTGGAACTGACCATTGGGGATATGTCAGTGAAAAAATTCGGGTCACAAGGCCAGCAAAAAACATTTTTGTTGGCACTCAAGTTGGCCCAGTTCGAATACATATACCAGCGATGTGGCATTAAGCCCATCTTACTGCTTGACGATATTTTTGATAAGTTGGATATGCTTCGTGTCACCCAATTGGTCCACCTTGTGGGTAGCGAACGTTTTGGGCAAGTCTTCCTCACCGACACACAGCCAGGACGAGTCGAAAACATTTTTGCCGAAATTCCTCAGGTTGAGCACAAGATTTTTAATGTTACACCTGGTGAACTAACCGTTATTAATCATTAAAAAGCAAAGAAGAAGTGTATAGCAACGAACATTCACTGCAAGACTTGCTCAAGAGTGTTTACCACAATCTCGACATGGACGACACCGCTGACGAAATAGAGGTCAAGGATGCCTACAGTCGTGTGGTTGGCGACTTGATAAGCCGATTGAGCCGTTCTGTACGCTTCAGCCAAGGTACACTCACAGTGCAGTTGGCATCGGCAGCACTTCGTCAGGAACTGTTCTATAGGCGTGATTCGCTTGCTGAAAAAATCAATGAGGCCATTGGCCGACGTGCTGTGAAGAAAATCGTATTTGTGTAAATATATATTTATTTCCTTATTATAATATATGAAACAATTGTTCAAAGCCCTCAACCTCATCCGTCAGTGCCATCGCAGCTCGTTCTACTGGCGCATATTCTATGTGATTGTGATGAGCGCTTTGCCGCTGCTGAACCTCTATATATTAAAATTTTTGGTGGATGCCGTCACAACTGGCGTTCCACCGGTACTACTTGGCATGGAAATGAACACCTATATGATTTTGGGTCTGTTCTGTGCCATTTTTCTGATAAATCGTCTAGTTGGCGTATGCAACAGCGTAAATAATGACATCATGGCGCAGCGCCTGCAAGATTTTATCAGCGACCGTATGCAGCGGCAGTCAGCTGCGCTGGATATGGCTTATTTTGATAATCCAGAATATCACGACACCTACCATCGCGCCCAGCAAGAGGCCAACTTCCGTCCTCTGCGCGTGCTGCAGGAGTTCATGGGGCTGCTTGGCTCGCTGATTACCATCACTGGCATCGTGGTAATGCTTTCCACTGCCTCGTTTTGGATTATTGTGGTAATGGTGGTCGCCGTGGTGCCCTCTTTCATCGTTCGCCTCATCAAAGCACGGCAGATATATGCTTTCCGTCGCAACAATACGCAGAACTACCGTCGAACAAGTTATTACACTGCTCTGTTAGGCGGTCGTGATTATGCCAAGGAGATGCGCACTTTCGGCTTGGCACCCCATTTCCGTAATGAGTTTGTTGGTATTCGCCGCACGTTGGTCAATAATTTGCTGCGCATTGTGCGCAAACTGGCTGTCTACGATTCGGTATGTGCCGTCGTTGAGACCGCAGCATTGTTTTTTGTGACATTCTTCCTCATACAAAGTGCTGTCAGCGGTGCTATCACCGTGGGTTCGTTTGTGATGCTGTTTGAGGCCTTCCGCCGTGGCCAGTCACAGTTGACTAGCTTGGTTGGCAATGTCTCTGGCCTTTACGACAACAGGCTTTTTGTGGGCAACCTTTTTGAATTTCTCGATCTTAAGCCCAGCATTGTTAATCCCGAAAATCCCCTGCCTTTCCCTGAAAAGGTAGACATTATTGAATTTCGCGATGTCACTTTCCGTTACCCCAAGATGCAGCGCGATGTGATTAGCCATTTCAATCTTACCGCCAAGGCTGGCGAGGTTACGCTCATTGAAGGCGAGAATGGTTTTGGTAAGACCACTCTGCTCAAGTTGCTGCTGCGTCTTTATGATACAGATCAAGGTTCTGTCTTGGTCAACGGCGTTGATATACGTCGCTACGACTTACGCGGTTTGCGTCACGGCATAGGCGCTATCTTTCAGGATTATGTGCGCTTTTATTGCACTGCAGAGGAGAATATTATCTTTGGTGATATCTCCCATCCCGACCCCGAGCGTGCTCGCTATTGCGCCCACCTTTCTGGCGCCGACAAATTCATCGATAAGTTGCCTAAAGGCTATGATACTCCTCTAGGTCGAATGTTCGATGGGGGAGAGGAGCTCAGCATGGGACAATGGCAGCGCATAGCCCTTGCTCGCCAACTCTATAGCGATGCACCCGTGCTCATCTTCGACGAGCCCACCGCTTGGATGGATGTTCCCTCTCGTTCGCGTTTCGAAGATACTCTCGAGATGCTCCGACAAAATAACAAAGTAATCATTCTAATAAAACACGTATAACGCATGCAATTCATACTCCAACAGCTGTGCCCCAAAGAACAGGAGGGCAACGTCATATTCCTCTACGGCGACGAGGTCGCCGAGCGAAACTTGCCTTTGAACAAGAAAGAAGTAGAATATCTTAAGGTTCGTCGTGCCGCAGATGCCAAGGCCATCGTGGCTTTCGACAGACTGCCTTATAAAATATATGTTGTCAACTTCGATAGCGAACAGCCTGCCAATGTATCACAAGAGAATCTCCGTCGTAGTGCTGGCAAGGTGGTGGAAATGCTGGCTGCTACTAAGGAAGAGAGTGTCGTCGTTACTGGCGAAGGTCTCATCCCAGAAGAAATGGTGGCTTTCTTGGAAGGCATGGAATTGGCTAACTATAGTTTCGATCGCTATAAGAACAGTCCTAAACATCATTTGCTGACTGTGTTTGTGGACGATACCTTCCTTTCACAGGAAGAATTGAACCGCAATTTACGCCTTTGGAACCGCATCTATTGGTGCCGAGAGTGGGTGAATCTTCCAGTGGCAGACTTCAATGCCGAGGAGTTTGCCTCCGAATTGGAAGATATTGCCAACGACCTTGGTGTCAAATGCAGCATCTTCGACAAAAAACAGATAGAGTCGCTGCGTATGGGAGGCTTGGTGGCTGTCAATAAAGGCAGTGTGGACGAACCCAGGTTTGTCGTGCTTGAATACAAACCTGACTCTGCTATCAATGCTCAGCCACTGGCCCTCGTGGGAAAAGGCGTGATGTACGACACTGGTGGTCTTAACATCAAGCCCGACGATTACATGCAGGAGATGAAGTCCGACATGGCAGGCGCTGCCACGATGGCATCGGTGCTTTTTGCTGCTGCCGACAACAATCTGCCTGTTCACATCGTGGCTCTGTTGCCTTTGACCGACAGCCGTCCAGGATTCAATGCCTATGCTGCCGACGATGTGCTGACCATGTATGACGGTACCACTGTGGAAGTGGTCAATACTGACGCTGAAGGTCGACTCATACTTGCTGATGCCATCGCATATGCTGTTGCCGCCTACAATCCTGAGCTCATCATCGATGCTGCTACGCTCACCGGTGCCGCAGTACGTGCCATCAGCACTTTTGGCATTGCTGCCATGCAGCAGCATGCCGAAAATCCTTTCAGTCTACTTAAAATTATTGGAAACCAGGTGTATGAACGCATAGCGGAATTCCCATTTTGGCCCGAATACGACAAGATGATTGAATCCGACGTGGCAGATTTGAAGAACTGCGGTTCCGCTCAAGCCGGCACCATCACCGCTGGCAAGTTTTTGGCTCATTTCGCCAAGTCTACGCCCTATATCCATCTCGACATAGCGGGTGTGGCTTATTTCACTAAGCCTCAAGACTATTTCTGCCATGGCGCTTCAGGCTATGGCATTCGTCTGCTCTACGCTTTCTTACAAACCTATGATATGGTGAATGGCTAGCAACAGGGCTTGCTCTATCTCAGTCGAATCATCAACCCTCTAATCTCTAAATCAGTAAAAAACACTAAACATGACAAAAAACAATAACAATATTCGCGTAGCTATCTCTCAAGGCGACATCAATGGCATTGGCTACGAAGTCATTCTCAAAACCTTCAGCGATGTCCGTATGTTTGACTTATGCACTCCTGTGCTCTATGGTTCCACCAAGGTGGCTTCATATCACAAAAAGCTTCTTAGCCAGCACCAGGACCTCGTCATCAATGGCATTCACGATGCATCTGAGGCTGCTGACCATAAGTTCAATGTGGTGAACCTCTCCAATGATGAGATCAAAATTGAAATGGGAAAATCCACCGAAGTGGCTGGTGCCCAGTCGCGGTTGTCGCTCAGCCGTGCTTGCGAAGACCTTAAAAAAGGTCTCGTCGATGTCCTTGTCACAGCGCCTATCAACAAGAAAAATATCCAGGCCCGCGATTTTGATTTTCCTGGACATACTGAGTACCTTTCGCACCAATTCGGCTGCAGCAGTTTGATGATGATGGTGTGTGACCGCATTCGCATCGGTATTGTTACCAACCATCTCGCCCTGAAAGATGTGCCTTCGGCTTTAACACACAACTTGCTGTCTGATAAGATAATGCTTATGAGTGAGTCGCTCAAGCGCGATTTTGGCATCCCGATGCCTAAGATCGCCGTCTTGGCTCTCGACCCGCATGCTGGCGACAATGGTGTCATTGGTGATTTCGATGCCAAGGTCATCAAACCCGTCATCACTGAGGTGCAGAACAAGGGCATCCTTGCCTATGGCCCCTATCCTTCAGATGGCTTTTTCGGCAACAGCGATTTCAATAAATTCGATGGCGTGTTGGCACTCTATCACGACCAAGGCCTCATCCCATTCAAGCTGATGTCCTTTACCGATGGAGTCAACTACACGGCTGGACTTCCATATGTGCGCACATCTCCTGCCCATGGCACAGCTTACGATATCGCAGGCAAAGATAAGGCTAGCGAACTCTCCTTCCGCCATGCGGTATATACGGCATGCTCTATTCTTCGCAACCGCAAGGAATACGACGAATTAACTGAGAACCCTCTCCATTAGTGAGTATGGATTCAATTGTATGATAATGCAAATGCGACACACTGCCTAATGAAAAAGTTGGTTTTGTTGGATGGCATGGCCATCGTCTATCGGGCCTATTACGCGCTCAATGGCAGTGCCCGGGTCAATTCCAAGGGGATGAATACGGGTCCTGTGCTGGGCTTCACGACCACGATGTACGATCTCATGAAAAAGCTTCAGCCCACACACATGGCTGTGGCCTTTGACTTGCAGAAACCCACTTTCCGCCACGAAATCTATTCGGAATACAAGGCTAACCGCGATGCTATGCCCGAAGCCATTCAAGTTGGGCTTCCTTATATCCGTGAGATCATTAGCGCTTTTAATATCCCTGTCATCACCTGCGAAGGCTATGAGGCCGACGATGTCATTGGCACCGCCTCCCATTGGGCTGAACAGCAGGGCTTTGATGAGGTGTTGATGGTCACTCCCGACAAGGACTTCGCCCAGCTGGTCACGGACCATGTGCACATATATCGTTTTGGGCGCATGGGCAAACCCGACCAAATCTTGGGTGTCGAAGAGGTGAAGGAAAAATTCAACGTGGACCGATGCGAGCAGGTTAAGGATCTTTTGGGCCTTTGGGGCGATGCTATCGATAACATTCCTGGCATTCCAGGCGTTGGCGAGAAGACTGCTAAAAAACTTATTGATCAGTTCGGCTCCATCGAGGATATGGTGGCACACGCCGATGAAATAAAGAACGACAAGATTCGCTTGCTTGTGCAACAACATGGCGAACAGGCAATCTTCAGCAAGATGCTTGCCACTATCGTGGTAGATGCCCCCGTGCAACTCGACGAAGATGACCTTCTCATGCAGAAACCCGACTATGTCGCTGTGCAAAAGCTCTTTACCGAGTTGGAATTCCGCAATCTGGCTAAGAAACTCTATACCGACCTCTCTGTCTCCGACCCATCCGAAGCGCAGCGCTTTGCTGCCGCCAAGCCTGTTCCTAAGCCCAAGGCCAAGGAGGTCTCCTCCGATCAGACTTCCCTTTTCGACCAGCCTTCGCTCTTTGACCAGCCCCAGATTGACGAACAACGTGCCACCGATATTCGACTCCTTGATCAGTTCCCTGATGATGGCGATGTGGCTATATTTGTCGCTGGGGCCACGATTTCCCTTGCATTCAGTGCAGACCAAGTCTATTCTGCTTTGGTGGGCGACGTGGATGTGGCTCGTCTCAAGGTTCTTTTGGAACGGCCCACTACAACTAAGCTCTGCCATGACCTCAAGGCTGTGAAATATATTCTCCGCGAATTGGGTATTGATTTGGGTGGCAATGTGTTTGATGTGCAGCTGGCGCACTACCTTATCGATGCCGAAGCACGTCACTCGCTCGACAGCATTTCCATGGGTACCCTCGGTAGCGAACCTTCGGATGCCGTGGAGTCTGCAGCCATCCTTTGGATTCTCTATCCGCGCTTGATATCCAAATTGCAGGATTCGGGTTTGCTTAAACTATATCGCGAGGTAGAACTGCCCCTTGTCGACGTGCTCATCAGCATGGAAGAGGAGGGCGTGCGCATCGATGTCGATGCACTTCGCGAATACTCTTCTCGTCTCTCCGCTGAACGGGATTCGCTAGAACAGTCTATCTTCCAGCTCGCGGGAACGACCTTCAATATATCCTCTCCCAAACAGCTCGGCGAAGTGCTGTATGAGCGTCTCAAGGTTACCGACAAACCTCCACGCACTGCTACCAAGCAGTATTCTACGGCCGAAGATGTCCTCGTCAAACTCAAGGATAAACATCCCATCATTGGCCAGATACTTGAATACAGGTCGCTGTCAAAGCTCATTGGTACTTATCTCGATAGTTTTCCAAAACTCATCAATCCTGTTACTGGACGCTTGCACACAGTCTACAATCAGACGGTAACGGCTACTGGCCGTCTCTCCAGCAGCAACCCAAACTTGCAAAATATTCCTATTCGTACTGAGCGTGGGCGCGAGATTCGCAAGGCTTTCGTGGCTCGCAATGATGACTATATTCTGTTGGCTGCCGACTATTCGCAAATAGAGTTGCGCATCATTGCTTCCCTCGCCAACGACCGCCACATGATTGAGGCTTTCGCCAATCACTACGATATCCATGCCGCCACTGCGGCTAAGATATACAAACTTCCTATCGAAGAAGTGTCCAAAGATCTGCGTCGCAATGCCAAGTCTGTCAATTTCGGCATCGTATATGGCATTAGTGCCTTTGGCCTCAGCGAGCAACTCGGCATTCCTCGCAAGGAGGCAGCGGCGCTCATCGAGGAGTATTTCGCCCAATATCCAGACATCAAAAATTACATTGATAGCAATATCGCCTTTGCTCACGAACATGGCTATGCGCAGACGTTGCTGGGCCGTCGCCGTTATCTTGCTGACATCAATTCTCGCAATGCTGCCGCACGCAATTTTGCAGAGCGTAATGCCGTCAACATGCCCATCCAAGGCACTTCTGCCGATATGATAAAGATTGCGATGATACACATCTATCAGCAGTTCCAAGCACTCGGCCTCAAGTCAAAGATGATCCTGCAGGTGCATGACGAATTGGTCTTCGACTGCTACAAGCCTGAACTTGAACAGGTACGCGATATCGTCCAGCGTGCCATGATTGAGGCTCTCCCGCTTTCGATACCTATCGAGGTCGGGCTGGATGTGGGTCCCGACTGGCTCACGGCTCATTAATTGTTGAATAAATAGAAAAAAGTATATATCATGAAAAAACTAGTATCATTATTCCTTTTCGCCGCCATGACTTTTGGAATGGCTTGCGCTCAGACCGATGTGCTGCCCGACTTCTCTTCCATGTGCTCGTCTGGACAGGTGCTTCATTACAAAATTGTCGATTATGGCGAGGTGGCTGTATGGCCAGAGGCTCAGTCGCCCGAACTATTGGGCGGTTTCATCAAGGTTCCCCGTTCGGTGAAATACGAGGGTCAGAACTACGTCGTCACCAGCATCGCTGACAACGCTTTCGCAAACTGCATCCGCATTCAGGGCGTTGAACTCCCCACGACTATGTTCAGCATCGGCGAACGCGCCTTCTTCCGTTGCACCGACCTGCGGGTCATTGAGATGCCTAAGACGCTTACAACCATTGGCGCCAGCGCCTTCGAAGGTTGCACTTCGCTCATCGATGTCGTCATGCCTGATGCCGTCACCGAGGTGGGAGAGGATGCCTTCAGAGATTGCAGCAATGTTCGCCATTTTGTCATTTCTCACAATTTGGTTGACATTCCCAAAGGCTGTTTCAAGGATTGCATTTCTGTGACCTATTACCTTATTCCCGCCAGCGTGCGTACTATCGGATGCGATGCATTCGGAGGCTACGAACAACTCAAGGAGGTCACCTTCTTGGGCGATGTGCCGCCTGTGCCAGATTGCAACGAGGCCTTTGGCCGCGAGATTCCCATCTTCGTCACCCGTACTGGCTTCGATGCCTACAAGGCTTCCTATGCCTGGGGCCAGTTTACCATCAAGACCATGTAGTGGCGCATAGCTACTGGACCAACATACGAACTAATTTAAATTACAGATAGATATAATGAAAAAACTAATTGAATGCGTGCCTAACATCAGCGAAGGCCGCGACATGAATATCATTAACCAAGTTACCGCCGAAATCGAAAAGGTCGACGGCGTAAAACTTCTCGATGTGGATCCCGGCCAAACCACCAACCGCACCGTCATCACCTTTGTCGGCGAGCCTGAGCAGGCTTGCGAAGCCGCTTTCCGTGTAGTGAAAAAGGCTGCCGAACTTATCGATATGCGCAACCATCATGGTGCACACCCCCGCCAGGGCGCTACCGACGTGTGTCCCCTCATTCCTGTCAGCAATATCACCATGGACGAGGTGGTGGAATATGCCCACAAATTGGGCCAGCGCATCGGCGATGAACTGAATATCCCCATCTATGCCTACGAGAGCGCCGCTTTCATCCCCGAGCGCCGCAACCTGGCTTACTGCCGCACTGGCGAATATGAGAGCCTCAATAGCCGCCTTGGTACCGAGCAGTGGAAGCCCGACTTCGGCCCCAATGAGTGGAACGACCATGTGGCCCAGACCGGTGCCACCCAGGTGGGCGCCCGCGATTTCCTCGTGGCTATCAACTACAACCTCAACACCACCAGCACTCGCCGTGCCAACGCTATCGCTTTCGACGTGCGCGAAAAGGGCCGTCCCCAGCGCGAAGGCGGCAAGGTCACGGGCAAGCCCATGAAGGATGAGAATGGCAAGCCCATCATGATTCCCGGCACCCTCAAGGGCACCAAGGCCATCGGTTGGTATATCGAGGATTACGGCATCGCTCAGGTCTCCATGAATATCACCAGCATCAAGGTGGCACCTGTCCACAAATGCTTCGACGAGGTCTGCCGTTGCGCCGCAAACCGTGGCATACGCGTCACTGGCTGCGAGATAGTGGGACTGATTCCCAAAAGCGTGCTCATCGATGCTGGCAAGTATTATCTTGCCAAGCAGCAGCGTTGCCTCGGCGTTAGCGAGGACGAAATCATGAAGGTTGCCATTAAGAGCATGGGTCTCGACGACCTCAAGCCTTTCGATCCTAAGGAGAAGGTCATCGAATTCCTCATCGAGGACCATAGCCAGAAGAAACTCGTGGATCTCACCTGCACCGGATTCTGCAACGAAACCGCTAGCGAGAGCCCTGCTCCTGGCGGTGGCAGCGTCAGCGCCTATATGGGAGCCCTGGCTGCATCTCTCGGTGCCATGGTGGCCACTCATACCTGCGGCAAGGCTGGCTACGACGAGCAGTGGGAGAAATATAGCGATGTGGCTGTCAAAGGCCAAGCCATCAAGGACGAACTGCTTCACCTCGTGGATGAGGATACCATAGCCTTCAACAAGATTATGGCTGCTTTCGGCCTTCCCAAGAAAACCGACGAGGAAAAAGCTGCCCGCACTGCTGCTATCCAGGAGGCCACTAAGTTTGCCACCGAGGTGCCTTTCCACACTATGCAGGCCGCCTTTAAAGCTTTCGAAATCTGCCGTGCCCAGGCCGAGTGGGGTGACCCCAACTGCGCTTCCGACTGTGGCGTTGGCGCTTTGGCCGCTCGTAGTGCCGTCATGGGAGCTCATCTGAATGTCAAGATTAATGCCAGTTCCATCAAGGACGAAGCCTATAAGGCTGATATCTTGGCTAAAGCGGCTGACATCGAGGCCCGCGCATTGAAGGAAGAGTCTGAAATCTTGGCCATCGTCAATAAGAATATCGGACTTTAGTCGTAAGTTTCCTAGGCTATGACACAAACTGAAATACAGCAAGAATTAGAGCAGCAGCGTAAGCTGCTGCTCAATTATTTAGATCTTGAAACAGATATGTCCGACGACGATGCCTATGTGGCACGTGGCAATGGATTCTGCGATGCCAAATACAGCGAAGACTTCCTCCAAGGCCAGATTGCCCAAATAGAAGCCCGCATCAAAGAATTAGAAGGACTATTGAATGGTAAGCGTTAGCAAACCATAGACCCTAGAATATAATACAAACTCCAGCAGCAAAATCCGTGAGGATTAAACTGCTGGAGTTTTTTTTGTTAGTCGTGCCTGTTATTCGACTACTTCGGCAACTGAGCCACGATAAGCAGGGCAGGTGTGATGGGTGCAGGAGGCTGCAACCAAGACGAAGAGCATGACGATACAGGCGGCAATGATGGATTTCTTCATATCTATAAATATTAATATTGTTATTGTTGTTCGATAAAATCAAATATGACCTGTCTCTAAATCTATGTCATTAGATTTATTGTTAGAGTCATTGCGAAGGATACCCATGGCAACCATACGGCCTCGTATCATCCGCTCGCGCATGTTGGCCCCTCGTGACTTGTGGGCAATTTCATATATTTTACTCGGTTTCGTAAAATATATGAAAGCTAGTTTCAGATAAGCCCATTTATTGGAACTATTCTTCCAATTTGTAGATTTCTCGTTTGCCATATAATATTAAATATTAGTGTATTATGAGTAATCTATTTGAAATTTTCAATCTACAAATATACAAATAATAATTCAATTAATCAAAAAAAAGTTTACAGTCATTGAATTAATTAATGTAAGAGGGTTATGAATAAAGGAAAAATATATACTCGTGATAATTATTCAACGGAATGATATCAAACAAATGATTGCAATCTGTCATAAGGTATCTTGTTCAAGTGCAGTCGCTGTATGTTGCTGGGCATTTATAGTAGCTTTAATTCATAATTTCTTTTAACAAGTAGAATCCAATATTTGAAACACGATGGGGTAGTGGTCTCGAATATTGAAATTCATCTATATCTCATTTTTGTTGTCATCATTACATTTTTGGAGTATAGAACGTTTTATTGATTCTGATAATGACTTTGCCATGACCTATATTTACATACGTAAATTTTTACTAGACTTGTAAAGCATTCACAAATGTAATTGATGAAACATATGTAAATTTGGAATATTTTTGTAATAATACAAATGTAAATGCAGGATATTTTGTAAATCTGTTAATTTAAGTACGATTCCTACATGATAGTTAATATAAAATACTATATCCCAATAAAATAATAAGTTTATATAATGTATAACATTAAGTAATGTGGTCGTTTAAGGCCAATATTAATTGAATGAAATTTCATTTGATTAATATATTGATTTATAACGATTTTAATTGCTCTCATTGAAATAATTGATTTAATCATCCTATGATTTACAAGTGTAAATTATGAAATTTTATTGTTGTAAATCCAAAATTTATTCGTATCTTTGCAAAATAATTTAATAGTGTTTACAAATGTATATAGCGGTTTTGCTGTATTAATTATTCTATATTGATCATGGTAGAAAGAATCAATCTATTATTGAAGGCAAAGAATGTCACGGCTAGGCAATTTGCCGAGGAAATTGGCATCCAGCCTAGCGGTATGTCTCATATATTGTCGGGTCGAAACAATCCTAGTTTGGACTTTGTCATGAAGGTGGTAAAGCGTTGGCCGGAGATCAACATTAATTGGCTGATGTTTGGCAATGGTGAGATGTATTCGGGGGCTCCTGTCAACGTTCCGACCCCTCCGCCTATTTATCATCCAATGGCTGAGGAAGCAAAAAAGACTTCGCTTGAGCCTGATTTGTTCTCTCAATCTGATGTTCTTGACCAAGTGGTTGAATCTAAACAATCTATTGCAAGTTCTGATTTGGGTACCCGTGAATTCGACAATCGCTCGTCCGTCAAACCAGTTTATGAGCCATATGAACAGCAGCCTGCTCATGTTCCTGATTATGTCTCATCTCCTCGTTCAGATGCTTTTTCAGGGTCAACTCCTGTTGCCAATGAGTCGCCTGAGGCTAAAGCTGCTGGACAATTGACGAATAATCCTCAATCGTCTTTTCCTGCTTCTGGTCCTTCTTCTTCTATCGCTAGTCCTGCTGGGAAGCAACAATCACCAGCCGACGTTTCGCCCTCTTATTCTTCTAGGCCGCTTTCGACACAGCCACGTAATGTTGCTTTTCAAGATGCTGCGTCTCAACCCGACGAGAATCGTATAAATGAAATCGCCCGACCAGATGTACCGGTGCAGGCGATTCTCAGCTCAAAAAAAATAGTCAAAATGATTATCCTCTATGAGGATCATTCATTTGCTGAATACTATCCTGAGTGATTTTAAGCACATATAACATACTTTTTATAAGTTTGTTGTGGTGTGTGTGCTGCTCTTTGTCGGCTATTCATTTTCCTCCTCTTCGGTGCCTTCGGGCATGCCAACAGTGAATTCAATGTCACCGATATGTTTGTATGCTCCAAGGAAGTCCATGATGCCGACGCGCACTTTTACTATGCCTTGGTCGATTTTAGGGGTGATGATATAGTCGCCAAACTCAGCGCCGCGCTTGGAAGTGGCCACAGAGTCGTTGACCGTTTTCACGATTAGTTGCTTGGGGTCAACGCCGTCGACGTCAATCTTGACCTGGTTCTCGGCATTGGGTTCCAGGGCCATGTTGATGGGGTGGACGACTTTGATTCTCGAATCTTGCTTGTCGGCTGTAATCTTGCCGCTGGCGGCCACCTCGATAGTGGGCTGCTGTGCCATGGCTGCGATGCTTGCTGCGAGCATCAGCATAACGAATACGATTTTCTTCATAGTGGTGTTATTTAAACAGTTTTAATATTTTCATTTTTCGTTTGCCTATTTTTCCGCCGTAGGGGTGTTCGCGCAGCGAGAGGTTGCAGCGGTTGGACCCGATGAGCACTGTGGAGGGGTGGGTGAACTCTCGGAAGCCCCACACACCGTGGTAGGCTCCCATGCCTGAGTGGCCCGTGCCGTTGAATGGCACGCCTTTGACCATGAGGTGGATGCACACCTCGTTGATGCATCCTCCTCCATACTGCTGGGTGCGCATGATGCGTTTGGCCCAGCGTTTGTCGCGGGTGAAAAGGTATAGTGCCAGCGGGTGTTCGCGCCGTGCTATCGTCCCCATTAGCTGGTCTGCCTCTGCATCCTTGAAGGGCACGATGGGCAGCAGCGGCGAAAACAGTTCGTGCTGCACGATGGGCTCGTTTGCGTCCACGGGGTAGATGAGAGTGGGGGAGTAGCGTCGTTCGTCGGCGTCGCCGCTGCCGCCGTACACGATCCTGCTGCGATAGCTTTCGGCCTCCTGGGCGCACTTGTCGTAAGCAGCTTGGGTGATGAGGCGGGGATACTCGTCGTTGTGTGCAGGGTCGTCGCCAATCTGTTGCGAGAAGGCTTTCTTCAGTTCCTCGAGGAAGGGCTCTGCCACCTCTTCTGCCACGGCTATCTGGTTGATGTTGATGCATATTTGGCCAGCGTTGCAGAGCTTGAAGAAAGCTATTTTGCGAGCGGCGTCGCGCAGGTCGGCGTCTTTGCGCACCACGCACCAGTTGCCCGTCTCTCCGCCCAGTTCCAGGGCTACGGGGGTGAGGTTGGGTGCTGCGGCTTCTAGCACATGCTTGCCCACTGCGGGCGAGCCGGTGTAGAAGATCTTATCGAAACGTTGGGCGAGGCATAGGTCTGCCACGTCGTGGCCGCCGTCAATCAAGGTGACAAAGTCGGCGGGGAAGGTCTCGGCAAAAAACTTTTTCAGCGTTGCCGTGCAGGCTTTCGACTTGGAACTTGCCTTGATGACGGCGGTATTGCCGCCTGCTATGCTGGCCGCGAGCACCCCGATGGTGAGCATGATGGGGAAATTGAAAGGGCTGATGATCAGCGTCACGCCGTAGGGCATCTTGTACACTTTGGTGACCATGCTGGGGAAGCACAGCAGGCCGCTGAAGTGGCATTCCGGCCTTGCCCAACGGCGCAGTCCGCGGATGGTCTCGTTGATTTCAATGATGACGGGAGCCACGTCGCAGAGGTAGGCTTCCACCTCGCTGCGGCCCAAATCCTGTCGTAGTGCCTCGGTGAAATCCTGCTCGTGGGCGATGAGTGCGGCTTTGAGCTTCTTGAGTTGGGCGATGCGCCAAGAGACCTCCATTGTCGCTCCTGACTGGAAGAACCGACGTTGCTGTTCAACGATGTTTTGTATTTCTGTATCTGTGTACATGTCAATTTGTTGAAACTGTTGTTTTGAAGGAATGCTTTATTTTTGTACGGTCATTTTTCTTGAACCAGCCTCACGCTGTGGCCGATGTGTCTGGCAGTGGGGTAGAGGGCATAGCGCGTGTCGTCCATGTATAGCTCGTAAGCGCTGTCGTCGGTGTAGCCACTGGCGGTCCAGTAGCAGCCGTAGTCGCCCACCATGGCCACCGTTGCGCTGTCGCGGTAGCCGCCGGCAGGCAGGAATACGGCCCCGGCCGACTGCATCTTGTTAAACTGGCTTGGCGAGTAGGTGTTGAGGCCGAAGCTGTAGGGTGGCACGGTGTCGTACTGGAAGCTGCATCCTGCGGGCATCGACCACTTGTCGGGCAGCAGCAGCAGTCCGCGCACGGCTGCGCCTTGTCCGTCGGTGTTCGTCAGGGTGGCGAGTGACTGCTTGGCGGCCGCGCTGTCGCGTTCATAGAGCAGGTAGTGCCATTCGCCGTAGGTGAGCGTGCGCCACTGCCCGGCCTTGTCGCCGCCGTTGTCGATGGCGTTGAACAGGCCCCAGTCGTAGGGGCTTCCGGCCAACGTGCTGCCTATGCAGTGGTAGTCTTGTAGGCTGTCGCTTAGGCAGTAAGGCATCAGCGAGCCGTAGCCCGAGGTGCCCCAGCCGAAGAGGTCGATCCATTCGCTGGAGGTGGTGTCGGCCAGCGCGTTGCGATAGCCGATGACGTCGTATTGGTTGCTGGCGAAGCGCCAACGGCGCGAAGAGGGCTGGTATTGCAGGTTGCCTTGGGCGAAGACCACCGTGGTGCTGTCGCCCACCGAGTAGCGTGCGTTGATGGCGCCGACAGTGGGATAGAGTGGGCGCTCCTGCTCCCGAGGGTCCTTTCTGCACCCGCTCAAAAGCAGCACCGCCATGGCGACATAGAGCATTCGTTTCATTGCCCCAAATAACGCCTCCTTGCAATTATTATTGTGTGCCGCATGAATATTTCGCCATTAATCTTTCTCCTCTTGACCCGAGCCTATTCTCCGTAGGTTGCTCGTCTATTCCTCGTCTTTTCTTCGCTCTAGGCTCGTTTCAATCTCCCTCGTCCTTCGCTTGTGGAACGAAGAACGTGCGAGTGTAGGGCAGTGTAGGGGCGAGAGGTTACGCGGTTTTTCTATAGGTGGAAAAGGAAGAGAGTCTGGGGGAACGAATCGTTCTGTCAGCCCGCACGGGGTGGAGCCGAATCCCCAGCACCGCGTTTAAGGGCATTTTTAAGCCCGCTGACGCGTTTTCTTGGGCCGGGTGGCACAAGTGCCCATGAGGGTTGAGAGAGGCGCTAAAAACGGCCTTAAAATGCGTTTTTGATTTCCAAAGGAAATCAAGTTTGATTTTTGGTG
>X415_White_Rhinoceros__coassemble_45_pt1 | contig 35408 bp, 27 predicted proteins | sample X415_White_Rhinoceros__metabat2_low_PE_004 | metagenome-assembled genome bin X415_White_Rhinoceros | reverse complement strand
GCATTGGTGATGAAATATTTCGTCATCTTCGCCCTGCTGGCCTTCCTGGCGGTGATGGCCTACCTCGACATCTTCAAGTATGTCATCGACTCCGACTACTGGGAGGGTCTGCGCGTGGTGCCCATCGTCATGATGGCGGAGATATTCATGAGCATCTATTTCAACCTCTCCTTCTGGTACAAGCTCATCGAGCAGACCTGGTGGGGAGCCATCTTCTCGGCCATCGGCTGCGCCGTGCTGCTGGCAGTGAACATCCTCTTCGTGCCGCGCTTCGGCTACATGGCCTGCGCCTGGGGCGGCGTCGCCGGCTACGGCACCTGCATGCTCCTCTCCTACTTCGTTGGCCGGAGGAAGAGCCCCGTGCCCTACAAGCTGCTGCCCATCTTCGGCTATTTCGTCCTCGCCCTCGGACTCTATGCCGTGAGCCTCTGGGTCAAGCCCGCCCAACTCGGCTGGGAACTGGCGTTCAACACCCTGCTGTTCCTTGTCTACGTCGCCGTGGTAGCCTACAACGAGCGCGCCCTCCTGCAGCCGCTGATTCGGAAGATTCTTAAGAAATAAGATTGATGGGTACCGACAACCAACCCAACCACATAGACAACGGTTTATACATCTCTTCAAACACCTTCATCACCGGTACCGGAATGACGTTGGGCGACAAAGCCTTTGCCATCAGCCGCCTCGCCTACATCATGCCCGTTCAGCGCCTCACGCGCTGCTTAGTCCGACTGGTGCAGGAGACAGAGTAAAAAAAACTTTTGCCATATCAAAAATAAGTCGTACCTTTGCAAAAATTTTTGAACACATTTTAAACTAATATACTATGGTAGATTATAAGAAAATCGGATTGGTGAACACCCGTGCTATGTTCGCCAAAGCTGTCGATGGCGGCTATGCCATCCCCGCTTTCAACTTCAACAATATGGAGCAGATGCAGGCCATCATCATGGCTGCAGTGGAAACCAAGAGCCCCGTCATCCTCCAGGTGTCCAAGGGAGCCCGCGAATACGCCAACCAGACCCTCCTGCGCTACATGGCAGAAGGCGCCGTGGAGTACGCCAAAGAGCTGGGCTGCGCCCATCCCGAGATTGTCCTCCACCTCGACCACGGCGACACCTTCGAGACCTGCAAGAGCTGCATCGACATGGGCTTCAGCAGCGTCATGATTGACGGCAGCAGCCTCCCCTACGACGAGAACGTGGCCGTCACCAAGAAGGTCGTTGAATACGCCCACAAGTTCGACGTCACCGTCGAAGGCGAACTCGGCGTCCTCGCCGGCGTGGAAGACGAAGTCTCCGCTGCCGAAAGCCACTACACCAAACCCGAAGAGGTCATCGACTTCGTCACCAAGACCGGCGTCGACAGCCTCGCCATCAGCATCGGAACCAGCCACGGTGCCTATAAGTTCACCCCCGAGCAGTGCACCGTCGACCCCAAGACCGGCCGCCTGCTGCCTCCTCCCCTCGCCTTCGACGTCCTCGAGGCCATCGAGAAGAAACTCCCCGGCTTCCCCATCGTCCTCCACGGCTCCAGCTCCGTGCCTCAGGAAGAGGTTGACATCATCAACGCCAACGGCGGCGCCCTCAAGCAGGCCGTCGGCATCCCCGAAGAACAACTCCGCAAAGCCAGCAAGAGCGCTGTATGCAAGATTAACATCGACAGCGACAGCCGTCTCGCCATGACCGCTGCCATTCGCAAGACCCTGGCCGAGAAACCCGCCGAGTTTGACCCCCGCAAATATCTCAAACCCGCCCGCGAGAGCATGAAGAAGCTGTACATCCACAAGATTGTCAACGTCCTCGGCTCCGACAACAAGCTGATTGAAATGTAATTTCCCCGTGAATAGCGAATGGTGAATAGCGAATGAAGGTTGACACCAGCCTCAACTCGCTATTCACCATTCATTTATTCAACAACATCAACCAGGCCGCATTGTCCATACGCAGATTGACAAGTTTACAAATTTCAAATTCACTAACCCACCCTTTCCGGAAAAACCGGAACATATGCTTCTCACCGAACTCTACTCCTCGTCGCAAGTCATCGACGAACTCTCCGCTGCCTTAGACCAAGGGCAAGACCGGCTGCACATCGGCGGCCTAACGGGTTCATTGTCCGCCGTCCTCATCGCCGCCACATCGCTACGCCACCCAGGCCGCGCCCAACTTATTATTGCCAACAACAAGGAGGATGCCTACTACCTCCTCAACGACATTGAGACGCTGCTCGACGAGGTAGAGGCCGACCTGGACCAAAAACGAGCCCTCCTCTTTCCCGCCTCCTATCGCAAGGCTGGGGTCAAAGACCCCGACGAGACCGACAACGCCAACATCATGCAGCGCAGCGAGGTTGTCAAGCAACTCGCAGCAGGCAAGCCCCTCCTCGTAGTCTCTTACCCCGAGGCGCTCTACGAGCGCGTCGTCTCCTGCCGCACCCTCACCCAGCAGATGCTCACCATAGCCCGCGGTGCCAAGTTGGAAATGGATTTCGTCATCGACGTACTGCAAGACTATGAGTTCGACCGCGTCGACTTCGTCGTAGCCCCTGGCCAATACGCAGTCCGCGGCGGCATCATCGACGTCTTCTCCTTCGCCAACGACCACCCTTACCGCATCGAGTTCTTCGACGACACCGTCGACTCGCTGCGCACCTTCGACGCCGTCAGCCAGCTCTCCATCAAGCATTTCGACAGCATCAGCATCCTTCCCAACATGCAGCAGCGCGGCGACAAAGAGCCGCAATCTGTCATCATCGAGGAACGCGTGCCAATCGCCGACTATTTCTCCAGCGACGACCTTCTTTGGGTACAAGGGCTCATGTTCGTTAACGAGAGCGTGCAAACCCTCTTCGCCAAAACCACGCAGGGAAACGCTGGCCCAGACAGCCAGCACTACTGCTCCGCCAACGACCTCCTACGCTCCATCCTGCGCCTCCGCATCATCGAGCTGGGCAACAGCGTCTATTTCACCAAGGCTGCCAAACTCACCGTGGATTCCGCCTTGCAGCCCACCTTCAACAAGCAGTTCGAGATGCTCATCACCACGCTGCGCCAATACCACGACAAGGGCTACCGCCTCCTCATCACCGTGGCCAACGAGCAGCAACAGCGCCGACTCACCAAAGTATTCGCCACCACTGAGACCACAGCCGACAGCATCGCCATTGCCAACGGCAAAGGGCTACAAATCCACAACCTAGCCCACGATGTCGAATACCTCCCATGCCAAATAAGTCACGGCTTCGTAGACAACACCGAGCGGCTGATTTGCTTCACCGACCACGAAATCTTCGAGCGCTACCACAAATACACCGTCCGCGACCTACGCGACACCCACCAAGCCCTTACGCTCAAAGAACTCCTTGAGCTCAAGCCTGGCGACTACGTCACCCATGTCGACTATGGCGTGGGACGCTTCAGCGGACTAGAAAAAATCACCACCGACGGCCACACACAAGAGGTCATCCGACTCATCTACAAAAACAACGACACTCTCTACATCAGCATTCACGGCCTCCACAAGATAAGCCGCTATGTGGGCAAAGAGGGTACCGAACCCACCCTCAACCGACTGGGCAGCAACACCTGGCAGATACTCAAGCAGAAGACTAAGAAACAGGTCAAAGACATTGCCAAAGACCTCATCGCCCTCTATGCCAAACGCAAAGCCTCCAAGGGCTACGCCTTCAGCGCCGACAGCTACCTTCAGGAGCAGCTCGAGGCCTCCTTCTTCTACGAGGACACCCCCGACCAGCTCAAAGCCACGCAAGATGTCAAGCACGACATGGAAGCCGATGCTCCCATGGACCGACTTGTATGCGGCGACGTCGGTTTCGGCAAGACCGAGGTGGCCATCCGCGCTGCCTTCAAGGCTGTCTGCGACTCAAAACAGGTCGCCGTGCTTGTTCCTAACACCATCTTAGCATTCCAACACTACAACACCTTTCGCGACCGTCTCCAAGGGCTTCCTGTAAATATCGACTACCTCAACCGATTCCGTACCACCAAGGAGAAGAACGACATCTACAAGCGCGTCGAGTCGGGCAAGATCGACATCCTCATAGGCACCCACGCCATCACCAACAAGAACCTCAAGTTCAAAGACCTCGGGTTGCTCATCATCGACGAGGAGCAAAAGTTCGGCGTCAGCGCCAAGGAGAAACTACGCCAGATGAAAGTCAACGTCGACTGCCTCACGCTCACCGCCACTCCCATCCCGCGCACCCTACAATTCTCACTCATGGGCGCCCGCGACCTCAGCGTCATCCGTACCGCCCCCGCCAACCGCCAGCCTATCCAAACCGAACTTTGCAACTTCGACGAGGAGATCATACGCGATGCCATCCGCTATGAGATCTCGCGCGGCGGACAGACTTTCTTCATCAGCAATTTCGTTGAAAACCTGCCCGAGATGGCCGGCCTCGTCAGCCGCCTCGTACCCGATGCCCGCGTGGCCATCGCCCACGGCCAGATGGACGGCAAAAAGGTTGAGGAGACCATGATGCGCTTCCTCGAAGGCGACATCGACGTCCTCGTGGCCACCGCCATTATTGAAAACGGCCTCGACATACCCAATGCCAACACCATGATCATCAATAATGCACAGCGGTTCGGACTCAGCGACCTTCACCAAATGCGCGGCCGCGTGGGCCGTAGCAACAAAAAAGCCTTCTGCTACCTCATGATACCCTCTTATGCCACACTCACCGACGATGCCCAGCGACGCCTACGCGCCATCGAGGAGTTCAGCGGCATTGGCAGCGGACTTAACATCGCCATGCGCGACCTCGACATCCGCGGCGCCGGCAACATCCTTGGAGCAGAGCAGAGCGGCTTTATCAGCGACATCGGCTTCGACATGTACCACAAAATCCTAAACGAAGCCATCGAAGAACTCAAAGAAACCGACTTCCAAGAACTCTTTCAGGAGGAACGCGAAGCAAAACAAGAATATGTCCGCGAATGCGTCATCGAGACAGACCTCGAAGTATTGCTGCCCGACGACTACGTGACCAGCGTCAGCGAGCGACTGTTACTCTACAAAGAGCTCAACGAACTCACTACCGACGAAGAACTCGACCGCTACCGCGAACAGCTCATCGACCGCTTCGGACCCATCCCCGTACCCACGCAAGAACTCATCAAGACCATCACCATGCGGCGCATGGCAAAAGCTTTCGGCATCGAGAAACTAGTGCTGAAGCAGAGCCGCCTAGTCTGCCACTTCTCCTCCAACCAAGACAATCCCTTCTACAAGTCACCCAACTTCATGAAGATGATTCGCTACGTCCAAGCCCATCACAAGGAGGTTCTCCTTCGAGAAACACCGCAACGGCTCACCCTGGTCTTCAACCAAGTCGCCACCATCCAGCAAGCCATCGACAGCATCGCCCGCCTCGCAGAATGACGTTTGGAGCCGCGGCAGCCTAACTCAAAATTATAAAATGAATCCTCACCCTCCGAAATGCAGCTTAAGGTCCTGCAGCTTCTTCTGCTGCATGCGCTGCTTGACTTCGGTGATGAGTTTCTTGGTGGAGAGGGGGAAGTCGGCTTTCATCATCCAGTCGTAATAGCTCTGCTCGATGGTGAAGACCTCCTCGAGTGTGCGGCCTTTGTATTTGCCGAAATTGAAGACCTCGCGGCCTTTGCCGTCAATACCGATATGTCCGCAGAGGTCGGCCCACTGGCTGCTGCGGCTGAAGGCGCTCAAGGCATCGATATCGTTGACGATAGGCTTGCTGACATTGCCGTCACGGTCGGTATATTCGGTATCCTTGTAGCGATCGAGCTGCGCCATCAGCACCTCATAGGTGGCCAAGGTGTCGGCATCAGCACTGTGGGCGTTGTCGAGGTTTTTGTCGCAATAGAAGCGATAGGCGGCCTTGAGAGTGCGCGACTCCATCTTATGAAAGATGTTCTGCACATCGACCAGCCTGCGGCAGCGAAGGTCAAAGTCCAGCCCTGCCCGCAAGAACTCCTCCACAAGCAGCGGCACGTCGAACTTATTGGAGTTATAGCCTGCCAGGTCAGCATCGCCGATAAATTCAGCAATAGCAGGTGCCAACTCGCGGAAAGAGGGCTTGTCGGCCACGTCGGCATCACTGATGCCATGGATAGCGGTAGTCTCCTCAGGAATATGGAGGGTGTTGCCTTGCGCGTCGGCAGGGCGCACGTAATAGGTGACCGTTTGGCTGCTGCTGTCGGGATTCACCTTGTGGAGGCATATCTGCACGATATGGTCTTGGCCGACGTTGACACCCGTGGTCTCAAGGTCGAAAAATACGATAGGCTTGGTAAGGTTTAGGTTCATGATTGGAAAGGTTGAAGATTGGAAGATTTGGTGGTTTAGAGGTTTGGAGTTTTAGAATTTTGAAAGACATCTGCCGGCGCCAACCTAATTATAAATTCTTAAACAATCTCAGTGCCAGCCTAATTATAAATTAAATTCCACTGCCTTACGGATGGCTATCAGGCGGCGGAGCAGGGATTCGGCGAGGTCGAGGCGCAGCATGTTGGCACCGTCGGACTTGGCTTCGGCTGGATTTGGATGGGTCTCCATGAAGATGCCGTCGCTCCCCACGGCAACGGCGGCTCGTCCGATGGTTTCAATCATCTCGGGGTTGCCTCCCGTGACTCCAGCAGTCTGGTTGGGACGTTGGAGAGAATGGGTGATGTCGACCACTACGGGCACCTCGTTCTGCTGCATGATGGGGATGCCGCGGAAGTCAACTACGAGGTCTTGGTAGCCGAAGGTGGTACCACGCTCAGTGAGCATGACATTGGTGCCGGCTACGGCAAAATGCCGCACCTTCTCAACAGCATAGCGCATGGCTTCGGGAGAGAGAAACTGTCCCTTCTTGATGTTGACGCAGCGCCCCGTGGCGGCAGCAGCAGCCAACAGTGAAGTTTGGCGGCATAGGAAGGCGGGTATCTGCAGCACGTCGACATAGGGGGCAGCCATATCGGCATCCTCCTCGCTGTGGATGTCGGTGACCACGGGGATGCCATATTGTTGACGGATGGCACCGAGAATTTGCAATCCTTCCAAGTCGCCGATGCCTGTGAAGGAGTCGAGACGCGAACGATTGGCCTTGCGATAAGAGGCCTTGAAGGCGAAGGGTATGCCCAACTGGTCGGTAAGGGATGCCAGGCGTTCGGCAATGGCAAATGGAGACTTATCGTCTTCAATAACGCACGGACCGGCAATTAGGAAGAAATTGCCGGTCTCGGTGTGCTTAAGATTTGATAAAAGAGGATACAATTTATTTATCGATAGCTAATTGGTTTTAGAAATTGGTATCAATGGCGTCGAGAGCGTCGACAGGTTCTTCAGAAGAATCGTCAGCGGAAGCCTCACCGTCATAGTCATGACGGCGGCTAGCGCCGCGCTGGAGAGAGATGATGAGAGCGCCTACCATGCGGGTAAGTTCCATGAGGAAATCGCGTGAGTGGTCGGTATCGTCGTCGGTAAAGAGGCCTACGTTGAAAGCGATTTCGGTGTAGACCACACATTCGCGGATAGCAGTCTTAGCAATTTTGAGATAGTGTTCGAACTGTGCCTTGTTGCGGGAAGAGCCTTCGGCAATGTTGAGGGCGATGTCGTAGGAGGAATGGCAGAACGAGTTGACGAGGTTGCGCTGCATGTCGTCAACGGGCTGGTGGAGGGTGCGCAGGATCCAAGCACTGTAGTCGGTGGCCTTGTCATAGATGCGGAGGTCCTCAAAACGGAAGAAGCTTACAGGTTTTTCTTGAGTATTGTCCATAATGCTTAATGTGTGTGTGAATAATTAATATGAGTAGTTTAAAAATTAGCGGAAAAGTTCGTCGATATCATCCTTGCAACGCTTGGAGATAACAGGTCGCTTGACCTTGAGCGTGGGGGTAAGGCAGCCATTGGCAGTGGTCCACTCGTCGTTGAGGACCTTGAAGCGCTTGATTTGCTCAGTTGCTCCAAGGGTCTTGTTATATTTTTCTACCACTTTCTTATATCGTGCAAGGGTCTTCTTGTCGTTGACCATCTCATCGCGGCTGTCGCAATGAATGCGGTGGCGTTCCTGCCATTCTTTGAGGAACTGGAAGTCGGGGACGATAAGCGCGGCAGCGAATTTTTGGTTTTCGCCAACGACCATCATGTCGAGGACAAAGGGGCTGTCCTTGAATTTCTCTTCGATGATCTCGGGGTTGACAAATTTACCCATGGAGGTCTTGAACATAGTCTTAGTACGGCCAGTGATACGAAGTTGTCCCTCGGGTTCGAAAGCGCCGGTATCGCCAGTGTGGAACCAGCCCTCTTCGTCGATGGCCTCGCGGGTAAGTTCGGGCTGCTTGTAATAGCCCACCATGACGTTGGTGCCACGACAAACAATCTCGTTGGAACCTTCCAAGATCTTGACCTCGATGCCGGGGAGAGGGAGTCCAGCGGTGCCTAACTTACGGCCATGGGGTGCAGCAGAGCTGACAGCAATGACGGGCGATGTTTCGGTGAGACCATAGCCCTCATAGATGTTCATGCCGATGCAGGTGAAAAACTTAGCCAGCCTAGGCTGGATGGCGCTGCCGCCAGAGACGAACATCTCAAGGTGTCCGCCAAAGGCATCGCGAAGCTGACCGTAGACCATAACGTTGGCCCACTGGCGACGTATCTGGTACCACCAAGTCATGCCGTCGAGGTCGTATTTTGTAGCTAGGTGCAGCGACCAATAGTATATCTTGCGGCGGATGCCTTTCATCTTCTCGCCCTTGCGATATATGCCGTCGTACATCTTTTCGATGAACCGAGGCACGGCGGTCATCATGTGGGGCTTGGCCACCCTCATGTTCTCAGCCACCTTGCCGATATTTTCTGCATACCAAGTCTCATAGCCCATGTACTGATAGAAATAGTTCATCATGCGCTCGTAGACGTGGCAAAGAGGCAGGAAACTCATGGCACGGGTAAAGTGGGACTTAGGAGTGTGCTCAACGCCATAGAGGCAGGTGAGGATGTTCTCGTGGCAGAGCATAACGCCCTTGGGGAAACCCGTGGTGCCGCTGGTGTAAATCATGGTAGCCACGTCACGAGGCTGGATGGAGGCCTTAATCTCTTCGAGGCGGCCGAGATCGGCATTGGCACGGCCCTCGTCCATCAGTTCGGCCAAGGTAGGATAGGTCGTCTGTTCGTCTTTTTTGTCGAACAGGTATACTTGTTGGAGGGTAGTCAGCTCGGGGATGACGTTCTTCACCTTGCGAAGCATGTTCTCATTCTCGAGGAAGAGCACCTTGACCTCGCAATCCTTAAGGATATAGCGATAGTCGTCCTCGCTGATGGTAGGATAGATTGGCACGAGGACGGCTCCAGCCTGCTGGACGGCGAGATCGGTGAAGTTCCATTCAGGACGGTCGGACGAGATGAGGGCTACATTGTCACCCTTGCCGATGCCCTGATGCATGAGGGCGAAACTGATGGCATTGGTGGACTCAATATATTCGTCGATGAAAATTCTCTTCCAGTCGCCGCCTTGCTTGGCCACTAGGACTGCGCGGTCGGGTTTGGTAGCCTTGCGATAAGGCAGCAGGTCAAAAAGTCTTGTGGGTTTGTTCATTAGTTTGTGTAGTTGCTATAAATTTAGGTAAGTAAATGATATCATTTGATGTCAGCGAAATCGTGCATGAACTGAGTACGCAAGAGCATGGCGGGCTTTTCTGAGCCCGTCATGGCCAAGCGGCCTCGGAATTGGGCCAAGTTGTCATATCCTTTGTGGAGCATCCACTGGCGGAGGCCGTCGTTTAGCACCTGCAGGTGGCCGATGCCGTTGCGCATGAGACAGGAGGCGGCCTGCACGGTGGTGGCTCCAGCAAGGATGAGCTTGACCACATCGTCGGCAGTCTCCACTCCGCCAGTGGCACTGATGCCGCAACGTACCTTCTTGCTCAAGACAGCAGTCCAGCGGAGTGTGTTGGAAAACTCGTTGGGAGCCGTTAGGGGAGAGACGCCACGAAACGTTTCTGTCTCAGTGTCAATATCAAACAGAGCCGTCTTGTTAAAGAGAGTAATCCCTTGCAAACCAGTCCACGAAAGCTGTTGAAGATACTTGGCCAGATCGGTGAAATAGGTGCCAATCTTGACGCTGACAGGAATGGTGATAATCTTGCGCAACGTCTGGACAATGCTACTGAATGTGCGGTCGACATCATCCGAAGAGAGGGAAGTGTCGACAGGGATGATAGCAATATTCAACTCAAGGGCATCGCAGCCTGCATCTTGGAATTGGCGGGCATAGGTCACCCAATTTTCATATGAATAGCAGTCAATGCTGCCAATGACGGGGATAGAGAGCCGCTGCTTGGCCTGACGTATGAGGTCAAAATGACGTTGCAAGGTATCCGGATCTGAATGTTGGGAAACGTATGTGTAACTCTCGCCATAGTTGCTGACGGGGGCATAGATGTGCGTGTTGCGCTTGATATCGTAGATAATCTGCTCTTCGAAAATGGATTTGAGCACGACAGCACCTGCGCCTGCCTCCTGCATCTTGCAAAGGCTGTCAACATCAGCTGCGAGGCCACAGCTGCCGACGATAATCGGACTCTCTAGGTCGAGACCCAGATATTTCACTCTAGTATCCATTCAACTCAAAAATTGCAGAGTCTATACTATAAAAATCTAATTTGCAAAGATAGGCAAAAAAAACAAAACAAACTTTTTTTTAGTAAAAAAATAATTCTATCAACACGCAACTATCTATTAATTCGCTTGTTGCAAAATGTTAAAAATGAAATTGTGGATAAAAAAAAGGTTCAGAATAAAAAATATTTCGTCTTAATGGAAAAAAATGACTAATTTTGCATTCTCGAAATTGACTAGAAAATAATAAAAATATATACATAATGAAAGAGCAAAAAGAAGAGAAAAACCTTGAGGTCAACGGCATCATTGCCAAGACCGAACAGTACATCGAAAAGAATAAGAAGAAACTCATCACCATCTGCAGCATCGTAGTCGTGATAGCCTTAGGCATCTGGGCCTATGTGGGTCTCTATGCTCAGCCCCGTCAGCAGCGTGCTGCCGAGGACATGTATGCCGCAGAGCAATATTTTGACAATGGCGAATTCGAAAAAGCCCTTAACGGCGACGAACAGCACATGGGCTTTGCCGAGATCATTGACCAGTACGGCTGCACCAAGGCCGGCAACTTGGCCAAATACTATGCTGGCATCTGCAACATCCGCTTGGGCAATTTCCAGGATGCCGTCGACCAGCTGAAATCCTACAAAGGCAAAGATCTCTTCACCTCCGGCATGTCCCAGATGCTCATCGGCGACGCCTATGCCGAAATGGAGCAGGCTGCCGAAGCCACCAAGTACTACGAGAAGGCTGCCAAGGCTTCCAACAACTTCATCGTTGCTCCCACCGCATTGTGGAAAGCTGGCATGATGAAGATGCAGCAAGGCGACAACGCCGGTGCCATTAAGTACTTCCAGCAGATTAAGGACAACTATCCCGAGAGCCCCGAATATGGCGAAGTTGACAAATACATCGCCTACGCTGAGGCCGTCAAATAGTGCAATCAAAGCAGAATAAATCGAGGGGGCTTTCCATTCGGGAAGCCCCCTCGATTTATTTTTATCATCTTCAAGAAATCCTCCGGATTTCCCGGTTTATCTGGTTTATCCGGTTCCTCCGGCATCCGGAGCATCTCTCAGGCCCTGCCCTACTTTATCACCTCAAACCCCAGATAAGGTCTGAGGGCGGCAGGCATAACAATGCCGTCAGGCGTCTGGTTGTTCTCCAGCAAAGCCGCCACGATGCGGGGCAGGGCTAGCGCGCTACCGTTGAGCGTGTGCGCCAGCTTCATCTTGCCGTCAGCATCCTTGAAGCGCAGCTTCATGCGGTTAGCCTGGAACGTCTCAAAATTGGAGACGCTCGACACCTCGAGCCAGCGCTGCTGTGCGGCACTCCAGACCTCGAAGTCGAAAGTCATGGCCGAAGTGAAGCTGATGTCGCCGCCACAGAGCTTGAGAATATGGTAAGGCAGTTCTAGCTTGTCGAGCAGCGAGCCCACATGTTTCTTCATCTCCTCCAGCGTGTCGTACGAGCGGTCGGGGTGCTCGATGACCACCAGTTCCACCTTGCTGAACTCATGCAGGCGGTTGAGGCCGCGGACATCCTTGCCGTAGCTGCCCGCCTCGCGGCGGAAGCACTCGGAGTAGCCCACATGGCGGATAGGCAGCTGGTCGGGAGTGACGATGACATTGCGGTAAATATTGGTGATAGGCACCTCGGCGGTAGGAATCATATAGTATCCGTCCAGCGGGATGGCATACATCTGACCCTCCTTATCGGGTAGCTGGCCCGTGCCGAGGCCCGAAGCTTCGTTGACCATCAGGGGAGGCATAATCTCGACATAGCCGGCATCGATAGCCTCGTTGAGGAAGAAATTGATAAGGGCACGCTGCAAGCGGGCTCCTTTGCCCTTATAGACGGGGAAGCCGGCGCCCGTAATCTTGTTGCCCAGCTCAAAATCCACGATATCGTACTTGGCGCAAAGCTCCCAGTGAGGCAAGCTGCCCTCGGGCAGGCTAGGCTTGGTACCAAACTCGGCCACAACCACGTTGTCGGCCTCGGAGGTGCCGACGGGCACGGTGGGATGCGGCGTGTTGGGCAGCGAGAGCAGCAGTGCGTTGAGGTCGTTGTCCACAGCGGCCTGCTGGTCGGCGAGGGTCTTCTCCTCGGCCTTTAGCTGGGCGGTCTGAGCCTTGAGAGCGTCGGCCTCCTCGCGGCGGCCCTGCTTGAAGAGCTGGCCAATCTCCTTGGCAATGGCGTTCTGTTGGGCTTTTATGCTGTCGGATTGCTGTTGCAGGGAGCGGCGCTGGCTGTCGAGATCGATAACCTGTGCGATGCGCTCTTCCACATTTTTCACATTCTTAATCTTGAGGCGTGCGATGACATCCTCCGTATGTTCCTTAATATATTGTAGTTGCAACATGATAGAGTATATTTTTTGCTGATGCAAAGATACGAAATAATTTACAATTTATAATTAATAATTACATAAAAACGTCAAATTTCGTCCAACGCCATTTAATAATTTAGTTTTTGTCTGTTCAAACATTCTTTATCTTACTGATTTGAAGTTCATGACAAGAGCATCTATTATCTTGGAATTTGGAAGTCTGCCAACCAATCCAACTTGTGTAGTGCCAATGGAAATCCGATTATAGAATTTATGAAGGTTTATAAATGCCAATAATCCCATGTCAATTCCTAGTAGGAATTTTGGGCACTGGAAGGGAGATGAAAGTCGTGAACCATAAAGGACGAACAGAAAAAGACAATTCGCTAACGACTAATCACTCACTTCAATTTTCTTTGCGGTCGCGACCTAGGAGGGAGCCTATCCAGTGGCGATTGAGGCGGGCGATGTTCTGGCGCTTGATCTGCTTGGGACACTCGGCTTCGCAAGCGTAGGTGTTGGTGCAGGAGCCAAATCCCAGCTCGTCCATTTTGCAGACCATCTTCTTGACACGGTCGGTAGCCTCTACCCTACCCTGCGGCAGCAGGGCGAGGTGGCTCACCTTGGCACCGACGAAGAGCATGGCGCTGGCATTCTTGCAAGCGGCGACACAGGCTCCGCAGCCGATACAGGCTGCGGCATCCATGGCTTGGTCAGCATGGTGCTTAGAGATAGGGATGCTGTTGGCGTCCGGCACGCCGCCTGTGGTGGTGCTGATGTAGCCGCCAGCCTGGATAATTTTGTCGAAGGCGGTGCGGTCGACAACAAGGTCGCGGATGACCGGGAAGGGCTTGGCCCGCCAGGGCTCGACCCAGATTTCGTCGCCGTCGTTGAACTTGCGCATATGGAGCTGACAGGTGGTGACGCCGTCGTCGTTGCCGTGGGGACGGCCGTTAATGTAAAGGCCACACATGCCGCAGATGCCTTCACGACAGTCGTTGTCAAAGCAGACGGGGTGGGCGATGCGGTCGTTGAGCAGCTGCTCGTTGAGGATGTCGAGCATCTCGAGGAAGGAGCACTCATCGGAGATGTTATCGACTTGATAGGTCTCGAAGTGACCTTTGGCGCGGGCGTTTTCTTGACGCCAGATATGTAATGTGAAATGCATGATTTTTTTTTAGATTTGGAGGATTGGAGATTGAAAGTTGAAGGTTGATGGGATGAGGACTTTCCCGTTTCATCTCCCCATCTTCCACATTCCAACCTTCTCAGCTTCATGTCTATTTGTAGTTTCTTTTTGCGATTTTTATGTGTTCGTAGTTGAGGTTTTCTTTGTTCATGACCTCGGGGTTGCCGTGGCCTTGGTATTCCCATGCGGCGACATACATGAAGTGTTCGTCGTCGCGGAGGGTCTCGCCATCCTCGGTCTGGTGCTCGACACGGAAGTGGCCGCCACAGGATTCTTCGCGGTGAACGGCGTCGGCGATGATGAGGCGTGCCAGTTCGAAGTAGTCGGCAAGGCGGTAACCTTTTTCCAACTCAGGGTTGAACTCGGCGGCGGTGCCGGGGATGTAGCAGTGTTGCCAGAACTCGGCTTCGAGGTCGTCGACGAGCTTGCTAGCAGTGGCGAGACTCTCAGCGCTGCGCGCCATACCCACATATTCCCACATGATGTGGCCGAGGGCTTTGTGGTAGTGGTCGACGGTCTTGCCGTCGCCGCCGACGTTACGGCCGATGGTGAAGAGTTTGTCAATGCGCTCGCGCACAGCCTGCTCGGCCTGGTCAAACTCGGGACTGTCGGGCGAGATCTTGCCCACATATATCTGGTCGGCGAGATAGTTCTGCATGGTGTAGGGCAGCACGAAATAGCCGTCGGAGAGGCCCTGCATGAGGGCGGAGGCGCCGAGGCGGTTAGCACCGTGGTCGGAGAAGTTGGCCTCGCCAGCGGCGAAGAGGCCGGGGATAGTGGTCTGCAGCTCATAGTCGACCCAGAGGCCACCCATGGTGTAGTGGACAGCGGGGTAAATGCGCATGGGGGTCTCGTAGGGGTTGAGGTCGGTAATCTTCTGGTACATCTGGAAGAGGTTGCCGTAGCGTTGTTCCACCACGTCGCGGCCGAGGCGCTTGATGGCGTCGGCGAAGTCGAGGAACACTGCCAGACCGGTACCGACGCCGAAGCCGGCATCACAGCGTTCCTTGGCGGCACGGCTGGCCACATCGCGTGGCACCAAGTTGCCGAAGGCGGGGTAGCGGCGTTCGAGGTAGTAGTCGCGATCCTCTTCGGGGATATCGCTAGGCTTGATCTCATGGTTGCGGAGGGCGATGACATCCTCCTTCTTCTTGGGCACCCAGATGCGGCCGTCATTACGGAGGCTCTCGCTCATGAGGGTGAGTTTGGACTGGTAGTCGCCATGCACGGGGATGCAGGTGGGGTGTATCTGCACGAAGCAGGGATTAGCGAAGGCAGCACCCTTCTTGTGGCACTGCCATGCGGCGGAGACGTTACTGTTCATGGCGTTGGTAGAGAGGTAGTAGAGGTTACCGTAACCGCCGGTGGCCACGACGACGGCGTGGGCGGCATACCGTTCTAGCGCGCCGCTGACGAGGTTGCGGGCGATGATGCCTCGAGCACGGCCATCAATGACCACGAGATCCATCATTTCACAACGTTCATGTAGCTTGACGCTGCCTCGGGCTATCTCGCGGCTGAGGGCGCCATAGGCACCAAGCAGCAGCTGCTGGCCAGTCTGGCCGCGGGCATAAAAGGTGCGGCTCACCTGCGCACCACCGAAAGAACGGTTGTCAAGCATTCCGCCGTAGTCGCGCGCGAAAGGCACGCCCTGGGCCACGCATTGGTCGATGATGCTACCGCTGACCTCAGCGAGGCGGTAGACATTGGCCTCACGGGCGCGGTAGTCGCCGCCTTTGATGGTGTCGCGGAAGAGGCGTTCGACGCTATCGCCGTCGTTCTGGTAGTTCTTGGCCGCATTGATGCCGCCCTGTGCCGCGATAGAGTGTGCGCGACGCGGAGAATCCTGGATGCAGAAGATGTCGACATTGAAGCCCAGTGCGCCCAGCGAGGCGGCAGCGGAGGCTCCTGCTAGGCCCGTTCCGACGACGATGATGTCAATCTTGCGCTTGTTGGCGGGGTTCACCAGTTTCTGAGTGGCTTTATAATTGGTCCATTTTTCGGACAGGGGACCTTCGGGTATCTTGGAATCTAAATTCATTTTAAATGTTACGTGTTAAATGTTAAATGTTAATTTTGGGTGCCCTCCACTATTCACAATCCTAAGAATACCAATATCACTACGGCAGCGAAGGCTAGGCAGACAAACCAAGCATAGATTTGGGCTAGCACCTCGATAGCGCCGTTGTACTTGTAGTTGTTCAAGCCCAACGTCTGGAAGGCGGCTGCAAAGGCGTGACGCAGATGGAACCAGACGATGGCGAAGAAGATCAGGTACAAAAGGGCGATGTAAGGCACCTTGAAGGTCTCGCGGGTGAGGTAGTAGAAGTCGGGCTCAACGTCCAAATCGTCGAAGGCTGCCTCGAGCAGTTCCTTGTCGTCGGCGGTAAGCTGCTTGAGGTATTTATGGTCGGCAGAGTACATGCCCTCTTCTTCAGCGCGGTTCATTATCTCCGCCACAGGGACGAGGGCTCGAATCTGGTCGAGTTGTCCGTTGATGTCGGCCAGTTGCTGCTCATCGAGCTGGTCTTTGTACATTTCCAGCTGTTGTTCGTTGGCCTTGATGAACTCTTCGGGGCTCAAGCCGTACTGGGCGGTGGCTTGGTTGAGTGCATCCAGCTCGGGGCTGGTGAGTTTCTCAGTCTTCACCATGTATTGGCCTTTCACCCATCCGAGCTTCACGAAATAAAAGTCGGTGAAATGGAGTATGAGGCAGGCGATGATGAGGATGCCAGTCCAAATCTGCAACTTCGAGCCCGTATGGGTCTTGGTCTTGTGAGACTGATGATACTTGACGGGACGAGCAAACTGGTTGCACAGCCAGAGATAAAGCGTGAGGGCAATGTGCAACAGTAGGCAGCCGAACAGCACGACCTCGAAGATTTTGACAATGTAGTTGGAGCCCATGAAATGGCAGAAGTTTCCATACCATTCGCCACCGTCGTGGCGCAGGATGCAGAGGTTGGCACAGGCATGGAAGAGCAAGAAGAGCATCAAGAAGGCGCCCAGCAGCGCCACGCAAATCTTCTTGGTGATGGAATGAATCTTGGGAAAAGACATTTTTTTCAATTAATAATTAATAATTTCTAAATTTATTTCAAGGAATGATAGGATTCTCTGACCGCTTATTTCGGGGCTCTGCCGCCAAAGTCATCGAAAAGGATGTTGGCGGAGGGCACGCCGAGGCAGTCGAGCATCTGCACCACGGCGGCGCTCATAGGTCCAGGACCGCACATGTAGTATTCGATGTCCTCAGGGGCGGGGTGGTCCTTGAGGTAAGTGTTGTACATGACGTTGTGGACAAAGCCGGGGGTGTAAGGCACACCAGCGGCATCGGCAGCGGGGTCGGGACGGTCGAGTGCCAGGTGGAAGTGAAAGTTGGGACATTCTCGCTCAACTTGGAGGAAATCGTCGAGGTAGAAGACCTCATTAAGGGCGCGGGCACCATAGAAGTAGTGCATGGGTCGGTCGGTGACGTGCAAGGTGCGAGTCATATGCATAATCTGGGCACGGAGAGGAGCCATGCCGGCGCCGCCGCCCACCCATATCATTTCGGGCTTGTTGGGCATGTCGGCAGGATGCTCCTTGATGTGAAACTCGCCGTAGGGACCCGACATGACAACCTTGTCGCCGGGCTTGAGGGAGAAAATGTAACTGGAGGCAATGCCGGGGTTAACGTTCATGAAGCCCGAGCGGTCGGGCTTGAACGGCGGAGTGGCAATACGCACCGTGAGCATAAAGACGTCACCTTCGGCGGGATAGTTGGCCATAGAGTAAGCGCGCACAGTGGGCTCTGGGTTGATGCAGCGAAGGTCAAACATATGGAATTTCTCCCAGGCGGGCAAGTATTCGGGAGTGATGAGATTGCGGTCAAAGTCACTATAGCACAAGTTGAACTTAGGTATCTCAATCTGAGCATAGGAGCCTGGGGCAAAGTCCATATGCTCACCAGGAGGCAACTGCACCTTAAACTCCTTGATGAAGGTAGCCACATTGCGGTTAGAGAGTACAGTGCACTCATATTTCTTGATACTGAGGATAGAGGCGGGAACGGCAATCTTCATGTCCTCCTTGACTTTGACCTGGCAGCCGAGGCGCCAATGATCCTGGACTTGCTTGCGAGTGAAGAAGCCCACCTCCGTGGGGAGGATGCTGCCGCCGCCTTCCAGCACACGACATTTGCATTGCCCGCAGGAGCCTTTGCCGCCACAGGCCGAAGGCAAGTATATTTGCTGTTCGGCAAGGGTAGAGATGAGCGAGTTGCCAGTGGGCACATCCAGTTTCTTGTCATCATTGATGGTGATGGTCACGTTGCCAGTGGGCAGCAGTTTGTCCCGCAACAGCAGGAGTAGTGCCACTAGGACGAGGATAACACCAAGGAAGATGATTAATGCTGATAGTATTGTTGACATGGAACTTGGGGGAGATGTTTGGAGGTTTGAAGATTTGGAGGATTATATTTTTATGCCCATGAAGCTCATGAAGGCTATGCCCATAAGGCCGGTAATGATGAATGTGATGCCAACGCCTTTGAGCGCGGGTGGAATCTGACTGTAGCGGAGCTTCTCGCGAATGGCAGCGATGCCTACGATGGCAATAAACCAGCCCACACCAGAGCCTAGCGCAAAGCATTCCACCTCGCCAATGTTGGCATAGCCGCGCTGCTGCATGAAGAGCGAGCCGCCCATAACGGCGCAGTTGACAGCGATAAGCGGGAGGAAAATGCCCAACGAGTTATAGAGCGCGGGTGAGAATCTTTCCACCACCATCTCCAATATCTGCACGAAGGCGGCAATGACGGCGATGAACATGATGAGCGACAGGAAGGAAAGGTCGACATCGGCGAAGCGAGGACCTATCCAAGCCAGCGCGCCAGGCTGCAGCACATACTTGTCGAGCCAGTAGTTGAGTGGCACCGTGATGGCCAACACTGCCGTAACGGCAATGCCCAGACCTGCCGAGGTCTTCACCGTCTTCGACACAGCCAAATAAGAGCACATGCCGAGAAAAAAGGCGAAGATCATGTTATCGATGAAAATCGACTTGATAAAGATATTTACATATTCCATCTATCAATCCTCCTGCAATTCTTTGTCCTTGCTGCGCTGGATCCAGATGATGATTCCCACCAGGATAAGCGCCATGGGAGCCATGATGACAAGGCCGTTGTTTTCGTAACCTATTTTATACAATCCCAGTTTTTCCATCACGGGGTAGCCCCAGAGGGTGCCGCTGCCGAAGAGTTCGCGGAAGGCACCGAGGATGACCAACACAGCGCCATAGCCGATGCCGTTGCCGATGCCGTCGAGCATCGACTCCCAAGGCTTGTGGCTCATGGCGAAGGCTTCGAGGCGTCCCATGACGATGCAATTGGTGATGATGAGTCCCACGTAGACCGAGAGTTGCTTGCTGACGTCGTAGACAAAAGCCATCAGCACCTGGTTGACCAGCACCACCAAGGCGGAGACCACCACCAGCTGCACGATGATGCGAATGCGCGGCGGGATGGTGTTGCGGAGCAGCGAGATGATGAGGTTGGCAAGGGCGACGACGACGGTGACGGAGATGGCCATCACCACAGCGGGCTTGAGTTGCGCCGTCACGGCGAGGCAGGAACAGATGCCCAATATCTGCACCGTGATGGGATTGTTTTTGGCCAGAGGGCCTAGCAGAATCTTTGAATTCTTACTCATGGTTTGCCTCCTCTTCTTCAAGATTGCTTTCGCCTGCCGACAACAGATTGCCAATCAGGTCGAGAAATGCGCGGTGGCTGTCGAAAAATGCCTGATAGCGTGCCAGGTCATCGGCCAGCATGGCACTCACGCCGTTGGAAGTCATGGTGCCGCCGCTGATGGCGTCCACCTCGTGCTTAGAGGCGGGATTGGCATGCTTCTTCACGGCGATGGAGATGACCTTGCCGTCCTCGTCGAGAATCTGCTTGCCGATGAAGGGTTCTTGGAATTTCTTAGTGGTGATTTCTGCACCCAGGCCCGGAGTCTCGCTCTCGTGGCTGAAAGTGACGCCGACGACCGTGTTGAGATCTTCATCGAGGGCTATGTTGGCATATACCGGTCCCCAGAGACCGTTGCCTCGGGTGGGGATGACGATGCCTTCTTTGCCATCCTTAGTGAATACATAGATGGGGAAAGTGCCTTGGCCTCCGTTCTTCTCCTTGGCCTGTTCGGCCTTGAGGTCGATATCAAAGGCGCGGACCTGTCCGCTGACTAACTTGTCGTCCTTAATGTCATATTCGCTCAGTTCCTGGCCATCGGTGCTCACGGTCAGCTCCGTGTCGAAAAACTGCTGATAAAGCTCGGGGGCCTCTTCGCGCGTGCATTCCACGTTGATGGCAGCCAGGAGCTGCTGCATCTTCTCGTTGCGGATGTTGGCCTGCTGCCTGTCGCGCAGTCCCATGGCCACCACCGACAAGATGACGGCCACGATGGCTACCAGCACTGCTGAATAGATAAATATATATCTGTTGCTAAATCGTTTCATGCCTTCACCTCCTTCCTAGCGGCCAGGGCGCGCTTTTGGCGTTTTTTGATATTGCGAGATACCACGCAGTGGTCAATCAGAGGGGCAAAGCAGTTCATGAGCAGGATGCTAAGCATCATGCCTTCGGGGTAGGCGGGGTTGAGCACGCGCAGCAGCACGGCGAAGGCGCCAATGAGCAAGCCGTAAACCCATTTGCCGCAGTTGGTCTGCGCGGCGGTGACAGGGTCGGTGGCCATGAAGACGGCACCGAAGGCGAAGCCGCCCATCAGGTAGTGATAGTAGAAGGGCAGCTGCATGTAGGCGTTGGCACCGATGAGGTTGAAGAGGATGCCCATCGCGCCACCGCCCAGCACCACGCTGAACATGATGCGCCAACTGGCGATGCCGGTGAAGAGCAGCAGGATGGCACCCAGCAGGATGGCGACAACGCTGGTTTCGCAGGTGCAGCCGGGGATGATACCGAGGAACATGTCGAGAGCCGAAGCCGAAGGGCTCATACCCGCAGCAAGCTCGCCCATGGGGGTGGCACCCGTGAGGGCGTCGGCACCGAACCAGTCGGCGGCAATCCACACTTGGTCGCCGCTCATGTGAGTGGGGTAGCTGAAGAAGAGGAAGGCGCGGGCCACCAACGCGGGGTTGAGGAAATTCATGCCCGTGCCGCCGAAGGCCTCCTTGCCGATGATGACGGCAAAGGCAACGGCGATGGCCAGCTGCCACAGCGGCGTGGTGACCGGCACAATCATGGGGATAATGAAGCCGGTGACGAGGAAGCCCTCGTTCACCTGGTGGTGGCGAATCTGGGCGAAGGCAAACTCGATGGCCAAGCCCACGATGTAGCTCACCGCGAGGAGCGGCAACATGCGCACAAGGCCGAAGAGGAAGCAAGTCCAGACGTTGACGGCGGCGAAAGGCCAGTCGGAAGTGTTGAGGGCGGTCTGGTAGCCGATGTTCCACATGCCGAAGAGCATGGCGGGACAGAGGGCGATGACCACGGTGATCATGGCGCGCTTGAGGTCGATGCCGTCGCGCACATGGCAGCCTTTCGTGGTGACAGTGTCGGGCGTGAAGGCAAAAGTCTCAAAGGCCTCGAAGGTGCTCTTCAGCCAGGGGAACTTGCCACCCTCCACGAAGTTGGGCTTTATCTTGGTGATGAAATTGCGTAGGTTGTCAAACATCGAGGGCCTCCTTTCTCAATTTTTCCAATGCCTCGCGGATGATGGGCTGGATGTCGGTCTTGGAGGTGTCGATAAATTCGCAGAGGGCGAAGTCTTCGGGCTCCACCTCGTAGATGCCTAGGTTCTCCTGCAGCTCCACGTCGCCGATGATACAGGCCTTGATGAGCTGCGTGGGATAAATGTCAAAGGGGAAAACGCGCTCGAAATTGCCAGTGAACACCAGTGGGCGCACCTCGCCGTGGGTATTGGTGTCGAAGCGCTGCTTGAGACAGGGAGGCATGATGTCGAAGAGGGAGTGCAGCCAGCGCGGCACGAAACCGCTCCAAAAGGTGCGCGAGAAACTATATTTCTTCAAGCCGGGCATCAGCCAACCCATGAAGTCGTAATAGTTGCCTTCGGGCAGGATGCTCACAAGGCTGTCATAGGCACCCACGAAGCCGTCAGAGGCAATCTGGGTGCCACTGAGGATGTTGCCACTAATGAGGCGGCTTCCCTGCAGAGGCAGGGGCTCGGATATCTCTGGATATGCGGGGTTGAGCGTCTGCGACTGAACGATGGTAGCCAGACTGGCGCCAGCGACGATGCGGTAATATTGTGGATACTTAATCTCAGGTCCCGCGACAGCAATGAGGCGTTCGGGACAGTAGACGCCGGTGCGGCAGTAGCTTCCTAGAACGGCAACATCCTGCGGGTTGATGGTCCATACCACCTCACCTTTGTTGATGGGGCTGATGGCGGCTATCTGAGTGCCCACGTTGCCGGCAGGATGGGGACCACTGACGTAGTGCACCTGCACCTGTTTACTGGATGAGCGGCCCACATGGGCAGCCAGTTGCTGGCCGGGACGGAAACAGATGTGTATAGGAGCCTCCAAGCCGATGAGGGCTTCGATGCCTCGGTTGAAATCCTCTTCCCTACCTGCGAGCAAGAAATCGTAGTCGGGTGCCAGCGGCGCGCTATCAAAGCAGCTGATAAAGATGGCTTTGGGTCTATCGTCTGGGTTAGCCACGCAGCCGAAGGGACGCTGACGCAGGCAGGTCCAGAGGCCGTTATGCAGCATACGTTCCTTGAACGAGAGGCCATCTTCCTCAAGAGCCGTGGCAGAAACAGAGCTCTTGGAGTGGGCGGGAACTGCAGTACCGGCGCGTTCCACCACCACGGCAAGCAACAGACGCTTGTCTCCGCGGACGATGGCTTTCACCCTTCCGTCGACAGGCGAGGTGAAGCGGATGCGCTCGTCGCGTTTGTCGCAGAACAATGCGCCGCCAGCGGACACCTCATCACCCTCCGCCACCAACAGGCGAGGAACCAACCCCACATAGTCGGTAGGCTTCACAGCATAGGTGCCAATGTTGCGCGCATCGGTGAGGCGCAGCGCGGCAGTACCCGTCACGGGAATGTCAAGCCCTTTTTTTATGTTGATTGTATCGGTCATATCCGTGTTTTTTCTATAGAGACGAAGGTGTAGAAATCCACATGTTTAGTGATTTAGAGGCACTCCTTCGACAAAGACTGGCTCCAGCATGTTCTCGGGCCGCATAATCTTGTCGTACTGTTCCTGGGTCAAGTAGCCGTACTCCAACACCAGCTCCTTCACTCCACGGCCAGTCTCCAGGGCCTCCTTGGCAACATGGCTGCTCTGCTTGTAGCCGATGTAGGGATTGAGCATGGTAACGATGCCGATGGAGTTCTCCACCAGCTCCTTGCAGTGCTGCTCGTTGGCCTTTATGCCGTCGATGCAGAGGGTGCGGAGGGTATCAATGCCGTTGATGAGCAGATGCACGCTCTCAAACACCGAATAAGTCATCACAGGCTCCATGACGTTGAGCTCCAACTGGGCGTTATCGCAGCCCATGGTCACGCAGATGTCGTTGCCGATGACCTTGTAGTTTATCTGGTTCATCACCTCGGGGATGACGGGGTTGACCTTGCCGGGCATGATGCTCGAGCCAGGCTGCCGCTCGGGGAGACGCAACTCGCCGAAGCCGCAGCGGGGACCGCTGGCCATGAGACGCAGGTCATTGCAAATTTTATTGACACGCAGGCTCAGCCGTTTGAGGGCTCCACTGTACTGCACCAAACAGGTCGTCGCGCTAGTGGCTTCTACTAAGTTATCAGCCAACTTCACCTCCCAACCGGTCACCTCGCGCAAAGCTTGGTCGCATAGTTTGCTGTAACCAGGGAAAGCGCAGATTCCCGTGCCGATGGCAGTGGCTCCCATGTTGTGCACTAAGAACTCCTGGCTAGCCTTTTTCAGGTTTTTCATCTCAAGGCGGATGGTGGCGGCAAAAGCCTTGAAGGTCTGTCCCAACGTCATCGGAACGGCATCCTGAAGCTGGGTGCGACCCATCTTGATAATGTGCTTGAACTCGTCGGCCTTCTTGTCCAAGCTGGCACAAAGCAACTTCAAGTGCTCGAGAAGGTCAAGGTGCTCGAGGTACAGCCCCATGTGCACCGCACAGGGGTAGGCGTCGTTGGTCGACTGGCTACCGTTGACGGTGTCGTTGGGGTAGCAGTATTGGTATTCGCCCTTCTGATGGCCCATGTATTCGAGGGCGATATTGGCTATCACCTCATTGGCACACATGTTGGTGCTGGTGCCAGCGCCGCCTTGTATCATGTCCACGGGGAACTGGTCGAGATATTTTCCGGCAAGCAACTCGTCGCAGGCAAACTGGATGGCCTCGCTCTGCTCGTTGGTAATCATATTCACCTGTCCGTTGGCGATGGCTGCCGCCTTCTTGGTATAGGCCAAACCTTTGATAAAGTTGGGGTAGTCGCTCAGCTTGCGTCCGCTGATTTGGAAGTTCTCGATGGCACGGAGAGTCTGCACTCCATAGTAGGCGTCAGCGGGAATCTGTTTCTCGCCCAGCAGATCACTTTCGGTGCGGTAGTTTGTGTTAGTCATTATGTGTCTCTTTGTTTTGAATGATACTCCTCTCACATTTTTGCAAAAAACGGTCATTCTACGCCTCCACACGCGCATTTTTTCGCCCGCACGCGTGTACAATATTTATAACACACTATTATACAAATTATTGCATACGCATTGACCCTTTTTCACAAATGCAAAGATACGAAATAATAATCAATCTTCGCCCTTTTCCACACATTTTCACAGATTCAATATATTGATGGAACCTTGAGGTTGGGCTGCCGCATCGCTTTTTTTGATGCGGAAACAAGGAAATACGAAAAATGGCTGCACATGCTTGTTTCTATTGAAAACGCCGAAAAGAGCCTCGAATTTATCAAAAAGCAGTCACTTTCCAATGGAAAAAGTAATTACTTTTTTCGCTGTATCAGTGGACAACATAAAAACGTGAGCTTATATTTCTTTCAACTAAAAAAACCACGTCAGCTTAATTAAAAGCCTCAAACCATAAACTACTTTAATTCAATTATTTCAGACCATCTAGTGGTATAATTAGGACTCTTGTAATCGTGGCGTATGGCATCGGCAAACTGGGTTGACTTTCCCTTTAGGTCCTTACCTGGAAACTGCTGCGAACCCAGGATAATCGTCTCCGTGCCGCCAATCTTGTTGAGCCTATCCAACACCTTGTCAAGTTTTTGCAACTTCTCAAAGCGCTCAGCATCGTAGTCCAAGAAATTGGTCTGTACCCCCGCGCTAGACTCCATGCTCATCACCACAACCCCGGCACGCTTATATTGGAACCCCTCGCGGAAGATGCGTTCCAGACAATCCTCAGCCTTCTGCACCAGTGTAATGCTACTGTTCGAAGGCGTCAGTAGCTGCAAGTCGCAATAGTTTCCGTATTGCGGCAAATCCTCGCGAAACGGGTTCGTACCCAGAAACACCCCCATCACGCTTGCCGCCGTGCCCTGCTTACGCAACTTCTCTGCACAACGAGCGGCATAGTTTGCCACATAGCGCTTCAGCAGCTCCACGTCGGCAATCATTCCTGGAAAACTGCGGCTCACGCAGATGCTCTTTTTCTTGGCCGGTTCCTCGTCGGGGATGCAGTCCTCGCCATTCAACTCGCGCCAAGTGCGCTGCACCGTGATGTTGAACATCGCCTGCACCCACTCACGGTTCATCGAAGCAAAGTCCCCCGCCGTCTTCATTCCCATCCCTTCGAAGCGGGCAGCGTGCCGCCTGCCGATGCCCCACACCTCCCTAATGGGATAGAGTGCAAGCGCCTTCTTCCGCTTCATATCGCTGTCTATCAAGCAACAATGATTATATCCTTTGTAATGCTTGGCATAGTGCGACGCCATCTTCGCCAGTGTCTTAGTTGGCGCGATGCCGATGCTCACGGGCATCCCCACACACTGCTTCACACGGTCATGCAAGCATTCACCCCATGCCTTCAAATCCACACTCTCCATGCCGTGTAGCACCACAAAAGCCTCATCAATCGAATAACGGAAATACTTCGGAGCCGCCTGCTTGATAATAGCCATCACGCGGGCAGTAAGGTCGCCATACAGTTCGTAGTTGCTCGAAAACACCGCAATCTTCTGGCCGGGGAACTCCTGCTCCAGTTTAAAAAACGGCATTCCTGCCTTGATGCCCATCCGCTTCGCCTCATTGCTGCGTGCCACCACACAGCCGTCGTTGTTCGACAGCACCACCACGGGCTTTCCATCCAAGTCGGGCCGAAATACCCGCTCACACGAAACATAACAATTGTCACAGTCGACGATAGCATAGAAATCCTGTGTCCCCATCGCTACAAAACCATAATCAATGTTCCAATCAACAGAAAAGAGCAACCCACAATAGTTTTCCAAGTCAATGTCTCACCCAAGAAGATTACGGCAAAAATGATGGTAAGCACAATGCTGCACTTGTCAACAGGTACGACCTTGCTGACCTCTCCAATCTTGATGGCATAAAAATAGCACAGCCAAGAAGCACCCGTAGACAGACCCGATAGGATCAAGAATGTCCAGCTCCGAGGCGTGATGTTTTGAACCATAGTAGGGATATTTTCCGTTGGGTGACTGACTCTCTGTGATACAAAAACCATCAACCAAGCCATCACAAGCACAACGATTGTACGGATGGCCGTGGCTAGCGTGGAGTCAACGTTTTCAATGCCTATCTTGGCAAATATAGCTGTGGCCGCTGCAAAGACAGCAGAGAGTATTGCAAATAGTAACCACATACGTTTCATGGGTATTGTATGGCCTTGATATGAACCTTGAGCCTCTTCATATGGATTAATTCCAAGGCTTGATGGTATACACTACCACGCCCCACACCTCGAAGTGATCCTCTTGGTTGATGCGGATAGGCTGATAGTCAGGGTTGGCGGGGCGTAGCTCGATATAACCCTCGTTGCGGTGTGAGAGGTCGAGGTACTTGATAGTGAACTCCCCACCGATATAGGCCACGATGATGCTCCCGTCCTTCGCCTCGCACGACTTGTCAATCACCGCTATGTCACCGTCATTGATGCCTGCGTCGACCATCGAGTCGCCTTTCACGCGGCCATAGAACGTCGACTCGGGGTGCTTGATGAGGTCGCGGTTAAAATCTAGCGAATCGTGAATGTACTCCTCCGCGGGGCTAGGGAAACCCGCCCTAAGCTCTGGAGCTAGCTGCAAGTTCAGCGCTCCATCAAACCGTCCGTTGATAATCTCAATGCTTTTCATTTACAATAATAACGCACCTCACCTCGAAATATTGTGCAGCAACAAATGGTTATGTTGACCCGTTAGCGTCCACCACCGACACCGTCGATAAAATTAACAATTGAGCCCGCATCATCCTATTATTCTTAATTCTTTATTACCATTCTAAGGCTTTTCCCATGTTTTCCTGCGCTAACCACTTTGACGATGTAGCTGCCAGCAGGAAGGTTGGCCACGCTGAAGCAATAGCGGCCACCCTCTGGGACAACACATCCGTGCCTACCCACCAGCCGACCAGCCATGTCGTACACCTCTACTGCCGTCACATCATCTGCGAGGCCGTATAGGTTTACCTGTTCCTTGGTGGGGTTGGGATAAATGCGCAAAGCCGTGGAACTGGGACTGTCATCGATACCCACATGATTGATGGTCAACGTCTTGCTGATAGGAGTAGCCGGACTGTAGAGAATGTCGCCAGCGCAGTGTGCCGTGATAGTGCAGCTGCCCTCTGCCAGGAGCAACAGCGTGCTTCCCTCGCAACGTGCGATAGAGGTGTCTGACGAGGAAAACGTAACAGGGTAGCCGCTGGTAGAGGTGGCGTAGAGCGTCACCGCACTGTCGGCGAGGGTGTAGGAAAGATTCTGATTCCACAAAATCGACTGGCCGTTGCGATGGTAATACTCTGCGAACGCATCGTTGTGATACAGTGCACATACCGCCATGATGCTGTTGCCAGCGCATTGCAAGTGATAGCTCCCCAGATTGAAAGGCAATTGCGAACTCTTGCGCAACCGCAGGTTGCCGCTGCCATCTACCGATGCCCATGCGTCGCCCTGGTGGGTGCCAATATGCAAAGTGTCCACAGGCGTGCCGTCGGACAGCCAATATTCAATAATGTCTGAGCTAACATTATCCTCTCCACGAGAGAGACCCGTGATGAACAAGAAATTCTCATGCACAAAATTGGTATTGCGTGCTTCCGCCATGCTCTTCATGCTATTCGAAAAAATCACCTGCTGCCACTCTCCCGTCGACTTATCGCAACTCATCCAGCCGCATTTGGCCATGTTGTTGGCAAAATTTCCCACCCCATCGACCGACAAGGAATCCGCCTTGGAGTAGATGGGCACATAGACCTCCCCGCCGCTAACATCTACTCCAGTGAAAGAGACAACCCTAGTGCTCTGATAGCGAGATGCAAAATGCAACTGACTACACCACAGTACATTGCCATCAACATCAAGTTTCAGCACAAAGGGTGGAAAATCCTCCTCGTCGGCATTCACCGTCATCGACACATTGCTGGAAAAATAGAGATGGAACGGATAGGAGTGGGTGCCATAGCCGATGTCTGCCGCCCCCGCGATATAATAGTTGCCCTCTTCGTCCACATCCATGGCGTTGGTCATGCATCCAAAAGGCGCATTGGTGACATCGCGGTAGTAGGCAGGGTCGGGTACGAAGCTGTCCATACTCTGAACCAACGGCTTGTAGGTCAGCGAATCCCACATTGGGGAAAACTTATAGAACAGATAGTTGTTAGCGCACACGCCTAAGGGGATGGAGATATCAAACGTGTCGGCGGCGAAGCCGCCAAAAGGGCTATACTGGCTGACAAAGAGCGTCGTGGGCTCATCATCGCGGCCGAGATTGCGCTGTGCCATCACAAAGACATTGTTGCCGCTAGCGTCGCGATGGAAGGCACCGTTGGATGTATTCGAAGCTGTGTGGCGGTAGTACTGCCAGCAATACGACAGCGGACGGCGGTAATGATTCTGCGGCTCCTCGACGCTGAGGAAGGTAGCCGACAATAGGTTGCCATCCAAGTCCAGCGTGGCGACGTAGGTCCACTCGCCGAAGTCGAAAGGCGGACGCCTGTCGGCAACGGGCATTGACAACACCTGCTGGCTGGTAATCATGGTGTCGAAGAAATAAAGCCACTCCCTACCAGTTCCAAGCGAGTCGAACAGCTGCGTCTTGCCACACACTATGATATTGCTGTCGTTGACCTCCAGCGCAATAGGGGACGAATCAGTGTAGGCGTGCGATGACTTCACTGCGCGATGCCAAAGCCTATTGCCATTGGTATCCCGCTTAGCCAACAACATACCGATGTTATTGGAGACGAAAGCCACGCTGTCGGCGAGGATAGGCTGGCCGTCGATAGTAGAGTAACAGAAGAACGTGCCCACAAGATAAGTGCTACCGGCAACATCGTGCGACAAATGGGTGATTATATTGAGCCCATAGGAAGTGTAATTGCAGATGCTTTCATGCTGGTTAGCCCAACGCCATTGGGCGGGTTGCTGGGCCATGGAGGCGAAAGCCAGCGCAACGAAGATACAAAGAGAAAGAGACTTTTTCATAGTGGTCTTTATTTTATTCTATTTTCATGACACACAAAGTCAATTTTTGTTGCAAAAAATTTTCAACAACAAAGAAAAATGCTCCTTCTTAGGTAGCATGATCCACCTAATCAAGGGAGCAAAAGTCATAATGAAGCGAGGCACTCCCGCATGGGAGCACCTCGCTCATTTTGTGGTGAATTAATTAGCCTTGGTCAAACCTATTTCCCGAAGAAGGCTCACTCAGAGGAGATAGGCCAACGGGATGTTTGACAAAAGGCCTATTTCTCGGCAGCTTCAGGTTTGAGGAAGCAGACGAGGTAGCTCTTGAGGTTGATGAACTTCTTGGCGGCAGCCTGGATGTCCTTGGCGGTAACGCTCTTCACAATCTCGTCATAGCCATCGACGACGTAGTCGCGGCTCTCGTCAAACTGGTAGCTTCCCTGAATCTGGCCCAGCCAGAAACTGTTGTTCTGCTTGGCGTTCTGACGGTTGATAATCTGCTGTTCCTGCACCTTGGAGAGAGTCTCGGCATCGGGACCTTCTTTGATGTACTTGTTGAGGATTTCCATGCATGCATCTTCGATGAGCTGGGTGCTGTCGGGGTTGCAGTTGATGTAGACAGTCCACTCGACCTCCTGGTTGGGGACACGGCTGTAGTCGACGCTAACGGAGGGGCTGTAGGTGCCGCCCATCTTCTCGCGGATGATTTCGAGGGCGGTGATTTCCATGCAGGCGCTGAGCTGGTTGATGATTTCGGCGTTCTTGGGGTTATGCTTGTAGCCCTTGGTGGTGCCAGTCATGAGCATGATGCCCTGGTTGTCAGAGCCCTTGTATGCGGTGACGCGGGGCTTGCCCTTGAAGGTGTATTCTTTCAACTTCTTGAATTTCTCGGGTTTGGCACTAGTGGTAGGCAGGTTGCCGAGATACTTGGCGATGAGGTCGACGTCTTCCTTGCTGATGTTGCCAACAAAGAAGAAGGTCTGGTGGGCAGCATTGCTGAAGCGCTCGCGGAAGATCTCATACATGCGGTCGAGGTTGAGGCTGGCGATGTGTTTCTCGGTGGGGATGACAATGGCGCGGGGGTCGCCGGGACGGGAGGCCTCGATGTACTTCTGGATGAAGACATACTGGGGGTTCTCGCCTATGTACTTGATGCTATTGCGGAGCTGGTCGATGTTCTTGTCGAAGGATTCCTTATCCTTGCGGGGAGCCTCGTAGTAGAGGTCGAGGAGCTGCAGCATGGTCTCGAGGTCCTTGGGGACGCAGTTGCCGCTGAAGCCCTGGGTCTCGCTGCTGATGTAGGGGCTGATGGAGAGGTTGATGCCCTTGAGCTTCTTGCTCAGCTGGCTGCTAGAGAAGTCGGCAATGCCGGCGTCGTCGATATAGCTGGCGGCGCTTGCGGCGGCATAGAACTCGGCGTCGCTATAGAGCGAGGTACCACCCCATGCGAAGGAACGCATCTGGATTTCGTCGTCCTTGAGTTCGGTCTTCTTAACGATGAATTTCACGCCGTTGGGACAAGTGTATTCCTTATAGTCCATGACGGTGTTAACCTTGCTGAGAATGGGCTGCACGGCGGGTAATTCTTTGGTAAAGAGGGGCTCTTCCTTGAAGTTGTCGACCCAGGCAGGGTAGCGGGTGGTGCGGACGCGGTCGTAGATGGCGAGAATCTCTTTCTCGGTGGGGACATTGTAACCCTCTTGTTGGGGAGCGGTGAGGTAGAAGACAAAGTTCTGCTCGGTGACCCAGCCCTTGATCATCTCATTGCACTCTTCGAGGGTGATTTCGGGGATGAACTCTCTGGCATACTGGTATTCCTTCATGATGCCGGGGATGACCTCGCCTTCGAGGAAGTTGTTGGTGTATTCCTGAGCGAAGCTGTTGCTGTTGGTCTTGTTGGCCTCCTTGGCGCTCTTGCGGTAGTTCTCGAGGAGCTCGTCTTTGGCGCGCTCAAGCTCGGTGGCGGTGAAGCCGTTCTGGACGGCGCGGTAGATTTCGACGAGGACGTTCTCGACGGCCTCGTCGATGCGGTTCTCCTTAGGAGCGCAGGAACCCGTGAAGGCGTCGCAGGTACGGCCGAGGAATCCGCCGTAGCCTGCACCGGCATAGAGGTAGGGAGCGGTAGGCTTCTCGGCGAGCTCGTTGTAGCGGTCGTCGATCATGCTGTTGACGAGGCTGCGGATGAGGCCGTTGCGATAGTCGCCGACGGTGCCCTGGGGAGCCTTTTCGTGTTTCCAGAAGAGCATCATGCTGGCATTGGTGGCCTCCTTGTCGGTGGCGATGGCCACGAGGGGATTGACATTGTTAGGAACATCGAACTCGGGACGGGGACGGGGGTTTTCCTTGGCCTTGTAGCCGTCGAAATATTCGTGGACCTTCTTTTCCATGGCATCGACATCGATGTCGCCAACGATAACGATGGCCTGGAGATCAGTGCGATACCAGTCGTAATAGAAGCGGGTGATGGTGGAACGGTCGAAGGTGCGGATAATCTCTTCGAGGCCGATGGGCAGGCGGTCGGCATATTTGGAGCCTTTGAGCATGGTGGGCCAGGTGGCCTTGCGGAGACGGTCGCTAGCGCCGAGGCCGCCACGCCATTCTTCGAGGATGACGCCGCGCTCGTGCTCGATCTCTTCAGGAGTGAAGAGGAGCTTGCTGGCCCAGCCGTCGAGGATTTTGAAACCCATCTCGAGCAAGTCGGCGTTGTCGGTGGGGAGCTCCACATAGTAGACGGTCTCGTCGAAGGAGGTCCAGGCGTTGATGCCGCGACCGAACTCGATGCCGTTCTTCTGGAGCGTGGAGATCATCTCGTTGCCGGGATAATACTGGGTGCCGTTGAAGGCCATGTGCTCGCAGAAGTGAGCAAGGCCCTGCTGGTCGTCGTCCTCCAGCACGGAGCCGGCATTGGTGACGAGGCGGAACTGCACGCGGGTTTCGGGTTTCTTGTTGGCGCGGATGTAGTAAGTCATGCCGTTGGCAAGCTTGCCGATGCGCACTTTTTTGTCGACGGGCACCTTGGCGGTGAGGTCGGTCTTCTTGTCTTTCGCCGGTTTGTCCTGGGCGAAGCTCATGCTGCCCACGAGGGCGAGGAGCATGATGAGGGTGAGAAGTTTTTTCATAAAATGAATTATTAATGAATTAAATGAATTATTTTAATTTTAAATTATAAATTATTAATTATAAATTATTAATTGTTTACTCATCAGGTCTATATTCGAGGATGTCAGCAGGCTGGCAGTCGAGTTCGCGGCAGATGCGTTCGAGGGTGCTGAAGCGGACGGCACGGGCCTTGCCAGTCTTGAATATGGAGAGGTTGGCAGGCGTGAGTTCCACCCGCTCGGCCAGCTCGGTGAGCGACACCTTGCGCTTGGCCATCATCACATCGAGATTCACCACTATCATATCGTCAACTCCTGTTCTTCTTGCATCTCGCGGCCAATTTTGATAATCTGCGCCAGGAAGATGATGGTCATGCCGAAAAAGATACGTATAAAATGTAATGTATAGTGCGCCTCGGGAACCCACTGGGTACCTTGGAGGAGGTCGTAGGCCACGCGGCGTTCGAGGTAGGTGCTGGTATCCATGCTGAGCGACATGGCCAGCAGGAGGAAGCCGATGGCCATGAGGAGGGAGACGTTTCTAGCTGGGAAGACCCGGCCATGCTTGGCGCTACGATAGAAAGACCAAAGGGCGATGACCACCAACACGAGGACGGCAACCAGCGAAAGTACTTCAAACACTTGAAGCACAAGCACCCAGATGAGGCGACTATCGGGGAGGTTGTCAACGTCCTGGGTGTTGATGTCGACATCGAAGCGGTTGATGTGGGCGTGGGCGGTGACGTGGGCGGGGGTGCCGTCGACAGGCTGCTCTTGGAGGTAGAGCGGCGCGGAGGAGTGGAGGTCGGTGATGGCGAAGGTGACACCCTTGTTGGGGGACATGAGGTCGGCCATCTGCGGACGGTCTTCAGCGGAGATAACATTGCACACGAAGAGTCCCAAGCAGATCAAGAGGATTCCTGCAAAGAGGCCATAAAGGACTCTGACGCGTGCTATATTGTTATTTTTCATGCCGATATACAGTTTTTGCCGTAATATTTCGTTTAATTTTGATGTTGCAAAAATACAACTTTTTTTTGAATTACAACATTTTTTTATTGAAAAACGATAATTATTTTGATTTTTTTGAATTGTGACTGGACGAATGGGTGAATGGAATGACGAAGAAATTGACGATACTGCTCTGATGGGGAGGAAACAGGGCTGGATCTTTGCTACCTTTACCGCCTTACCGTCTAGACCCCGTCTGGCCAGCGACGTCAGGGAGAGGGAACCGCGGAACACAAAAGGCCATATTAGAATAATTGAGAGAGAATTTTGTGAGTAGAACCAGAGTAAACCTCTTGCACATTACTGAAAATCAATGCTTTTTCATCAACCAAATCAAATGAGTCAAAAAAACATGACCAAAAATTCATTATCTTAGAGAAACATGAATTATTATCAATTGGCCATGAATTATTCATAAATTCTTTTCTTTAGGACTGCGGGAATGGCTGGAGATGGGGCAAAACTTAGTAGATAGCTTTATGGGGGAAAGCGGCAAACTTGCGGCGAGGCCGCTCGAAATTCGCCAGGGTGGGCGAGCGTGGAGGGAACTTATCGCGGTTTTGTGGCGGTTTTGAAACGAAGATGATTTGGGGTAATCGTTAGGACAGCCAACCTGGACAGCATGGCGGGGATTCGAGCAGGTACTCTATGGCCATGGGCTTTTGCCACCATCGGAGACTGGAAAAGCCATGCGGACGAGAGTCATCGGCATGGCTTTTTTATCGGAAATTTTCTTTCCGCCCTTGGGCGGAAATTGGTTTGGGCGGGCGGCGGAGACCGCCCGCCGAATGATTTAATATTTTAATAATTTAATTATTATCCTGGGCGAGCCGGACACATAGGCCGTGGCAGCGATAGTAGTCGCCCGCGCTCACGTCGCTGCCATAGAAGATGAGGATGAACGCGTTGTAGCTATAGTAGTACGACGACGACCAATAGTAGCCGTAGTAGCCGACATCGCTGACACCCGTACCGTCGCGGATGCCCGCAGCCGGCAAGAATAGGGCACCTGCGGCTTCCATCTCCGACCATTGGGAGAGCGTGTAGGTGTTACGGGAATAATCCGTAGAGCTGGAAGAGACACCAGCTGTGAAGGAACAGTCGCTGGGAAGCGTCCAGCTGTCGGGCAGGAAGATGCAGCCATGGACATAGGAACCATTGGCTAACTGGATTCGCCCAGTGGCATACTTGCTGCTGGCATTGGTACGGGTATAGCGGAGATAATACCACTCATCGTATGTGAGTGTGCGCCACTGGTTGGGAGCATTGCCGCCATTGGAAATGGCGTTGTAGACTCCCCAGTCAGCATTGGCGTATGAACCCGTCAAGTTGTTTGTATAAGAACCGCCAGGATAGTAATCAGAATAAGAAGTGCTCGTGGAATAGGGCTGATAGGCATTGGCACCGCTGTTCCAACCGCTGGTGCCCCAGCCGAAGAGGTCTATCCAGCCGGTGTAGGAGGAAGAAATATAGGCATTGTCGCTGCCGCTCACATTGCCGGGATAGATAAAGTAGGAACTGGTTGTGGCGGCATACTGCGACGGAGAGCCCACCA
>X415_White_Rhinoceros__coassemble_41_pt1 | contig 38369 bp, 36 predicted proteins | sample X415_White_Rhinoceros__metabat2_low_PE_004 | metagenome-assembled genome bin X415_White_Rhinoceros | reverse complement strand
CCGGCGCCTACACCCTCCGCGTGACCACCTCCGAAGGCGTGGAAGTACGCAGAGTGATTAAGAACTAATTGCCCCCCCTTCAGTCGCGACCGAGGGCAATTAGCTCCCTTCGGTCGCGACTGAGGACTGGGGTTCAAGGTTCAAAGTTCAAAGTTCAAGGTTCAACGGCTTCAAATGGAGTGTCCGAGAGCTCGCTCTCAAGACCGGAGTGCAAAGCCGTCATCGACAGAATGGAGATATGGTTCAAAGTTCAAGGGATTGAGTCCCCTTCGGTCGGAGACAGCCTGCATGCAACTGAAAGCCTTTTGATTCCTTGTCGGCTACACCGACTTGGAAAACTGAAAGAAATTACCAGTAATTAATCAGAAACTTCTTTTTTCAATATATTGAATAATAATAATTTCTGATAAATTTCTTTCAATTCTCTCGTTTGACTCAGTCAAACGAGAGCCTCAATGTCAATAGTTGCGCCAAGCCGTAACGTCTTTGACTCCTTTAACTCCTTAACTTCTTTAACTCCTAAAAAAGCACACTCTCCTACCTGTTCCTCTTATAGCACACACCTAAAACGACGGCATTTTGAAAAAAAAGGGAGACTACATACGATTTCATGAGAGAAGACGTTATTATTATATATGTTGAGTGCTTATGAATAAAAGATTTGGATTATTGATGATTGGGGCGGCAACCCTGTGTACTTCATGCGTGTCGATGCGTGAGTATGAGTCGTTGCAGTCGCTCTACAGCCAGGCCAACAAGAGCCAAATGTTGGCCCAACAGGAACTCCAGGAACTGCGCGAGGAGAATGCCGAGCTGGTGCGTCAGAACCAAGCTATGACGATGTCGCTGAACGACCTCGCTGAAGCCAAACAAGAGTGCGAGGCCACCGTGGCCTCTATCAACCGCTCGTATGCTGCCCTACAGCTGCGCTACGACACCACGATGGAGAACTATATGCAACAGCTCACGGGCAAAAACCGCGACCTCTCGAAAGCAAACAAAATGCTTGAACAACGCACCCGCGAGCTAAACGAAAAGGAAAGGCTCTTCCGCGAACGAGAGCAACAGCTACTTACCGAACGACGCGAACTGGAACGCGACCAATCGGAGTTAGCACAAGGCCAAATAGCTGCCACCGAGGAACTTGAATCAAAAGCTCAAGAACTGCAAGAGTTGCGCGCTGCCGTGCAGAAAGCCTTAGTCGGCTTTGCAGACAAAGAACTCAACGTGGAGGTCAAGGAAGGCAAGGTGTATGTGTCAATGACTGACAAACTGCTCTTTGCCTCAGGTAGTTGGGAAGTGTCGAAAAAAGGCGAAGAGGCCCTCAAGAAACTAGCCAAGATACTAGAAGAGCGCACCAACCTCAACGTCATGGTGGAAGGACACACCGATAATGATGCCTATAATGGCACCACCGCCATCAAAGACAACTGGGACCTCAGCGTGATGCGCGCCACCGCCGTGGTGAAGCTGCTACTGAAGCAAGGTCCCAAGATCAACCCCACACGCATCTCTGCCGCCGGGCATGCCGAGTTCGACCCCAAAGTCAAGAACATCAATGCCGCCAACAAGGCCATTAACCGCCGCACCGAGATTATTCTCACGCCCAAGGTGGGGGAACTATTGGAGATAATTAAGAATTAAGATTTAAGGATTAAGATTTGGGGGAGAGAGGGACCAGGAGGATTTCTTCCCAGCCCTGATTCTTCCCTAGTCTTCCCTAGTCCTCCCATAGAGGTAAGGAGAGGCTTGTAATAGCTAGGTAGGACTAGTAGGGGCTTGAAGTTGCTAACCATTTTCAGGAGTGGTGAAAAAAAATTTCTTTCTGCTGTAATATTTGGGGGAGTTGCGCGATTATATAGGTGATGACTACGAAAGAATACAATAACGGCGTGAGGCTCTGGTCCGACGAGGTGTACCGATTCGCGGTGCACTGCGGCTTTGACAAAGAGCTGGCCAAGGATGCCACGCAGGAGTCGTTTGCCACCTTGTGGGAACAACGCAAAGATGTGGCAGTCGACAAGGGCAAGTCGTTCCTCCTTTCGGTAGTACATCACAAGATTGCAAGCCATTTCCGCCACGGACAAGTACACCAGCATGCTGTCGCACAGCTACGTGTGTGTTCCAGCGTGGCTCCCGACGAGAACTTTGACCTACAAGCCGCCTTGCGGAAATCCATGCAGAAGCTGCCCGAGGTACAACGCAGCGCGATAGAGCTGAAGGACGTGCAAGGCTACAGCAACAGCGAGATAGCCAACATCCTCTCCATCAGCGAGAATCAAGTAGGAGTATATCTCTTCCGCGCCCGCGTATCGTTAAAGAAATCATTAATTGCTTTAGGCTATGACTATAACAACCAATAACTACGAAGAATGGCTTTACCGCTATTGCGAGGATTTGCTCGATGCCGAGCAGCGTGCCGCCGTGGAGGCTTTCCTAGCCAAGCACCCCGAGGCGGCAGCCGATGCCGCACTCTACGACCCAAACTTGCGACTAGAGTCCACCTGCGAGGAGTGTCCCAACAAGGAACAGCTACTGCGCCATGAGCCTGCCCGCATCGGCTGGAAATGGACCATTGCTGCCAGCATCGCCCTGCTCATCAGCGCCGGACTGTGGTGGCTGTGGCCCGAAAAGTCTACCACGCAGAGCCAGCAGAACCTATTGGCAGAGACTGCCGTTCCTACCGCGGAGCCCACAACAGAGCCTACAGTCACAGTAGAGCCTGCCATACAGCCGATGGCACCCGTTGCCGCCCCACTGGCACCTGCCACTTCTTCCAGGAATGATTCACCGCAACGTCTCTTGGCCCAAGTGGCAACGCAGAACATAGAAGAACCTGTACCACAGTATCTTGATGTAGAACAGGAACTGATAGAATCGCCAATGATATCGGAGACCATGCTGTTGGCAGAGGCCGAAGGAACGTCTAGCGGCGATACCACCATCATCCTCTATATCGACACGATGCTGTTTGCTGAAGAACCATTAGCATTAACGACTGAGACCATCATGGTCAACGCCACCGTCGGCGATAAGCTGCGCGCCTTCCGCCAACGCTGCGTCACGCTGATTAGCGACTATTCGTACAGAGCCTATTCGGAAGCCCGCGCCACCTTGTTGACATGGGCTACAGCACAAGAAGAGATTATTAATCGTAAAAAACAATCCATATCATGAAAACAAAGTTTTTTATCGCCGCATTGGCAGCCCTGCTCCTAGGAACCGCTGCACAAGCATCGGAGCTAGGCGACACCATCAGGACCTACCAATACAATTTTCCGCAGAAGGTGCATACCGTCATCGCGAAAGGATATAGCAAGGTGGTCATCGTGCCCGACAGCGTAGAGTACCTAGTACCCGCCGACCCATTTAGAACCCAGTTGGGTAGCTTTGATGTCAGCAAATCCGATGCAAAAGATGGCAAAGTCATCATCAACTCGCCTGCCGGCACCGGCACCTTGCTGCTCCACCTTATCATGGAGGGGTCACTCACCGTGACAGCCACCGACTACAGCAACATAACCCTCGGCAAGCCCGACAAAGAAAATGGATTTCTGAGGGCCCTGCAACTCTATGCCAACAGATACGGCCACATCACCGTACCACGCATCGATACGGGTGCCGACACCATGCTCACCACCACCAACTTCATCGCCAGAGCATCCGAATATTCGGAAATTCATGTCGAAGCGCCCTTGGCTGCCAACAGCATAAGGCTCAATGCCGTAGGCTTCTCAAAAATCATCATAGACTATTGCGCAGGCGACAACCTGAAGAGCAATGAAACCGTCACGAGCCATGTGGAAGTGAGAAGTCACAACGTGAAACAGACGGAGTTTAAGTATGTGAGCAAATATCCCAAAAGGGGTCACGATGAAGAGGAAGAAGAGGTGAGCGAAGAAGACTACATCGTCTTGGATGACGTGGACAATATCAGATCCCGCCACCTCAGCCACAAGGCACACAATCCGAAACGCAACGAATTCAACATCCGCTTTCTCTGGGGCTTCAACAACTGGGGTACCGACCATTTCAACGGCCTCACGGGCATGATGGGCGCCTACGACCTACATACCTCGTTCTCCTCCTACCAGTTGGAAATGATGTATTACCCCTATGTGAGGAACCAGTTCCGCATTGGCCTCGGACTAGGATACGAATCGGATGTGTACAAATTCAGCAACAATTACGTGCAGATTATTCCCGATGGCGGCCTCAGCACCTTCTCCATCGGTACTCCCAACGACGATATGCGCACCCGTCTGGTGGCACGCTATGTGACACTACCCATTACCATGCAATGGCACCATGATGAATTCATGCTCGGCCTCAGTGCGATACCTGGATTGACGGTAGGAGACAAGTACAAAGTCATATACGGCAAAGGGTCGGCTAATGACATCTCGAGCAAGTCGAACTTGCTGAACCCCTATAAGTTCGACGCCCGTTTCACCATCGGCTGGCAGAACCTTTACGCCTTCTTGCAGGTACCGGTGCTGACGCTCAACAAAGACATGGTCATGGACCTCTACCCCATCAAATTCGGCTTCGCCATCAATTTAGGAGACTGATAAGCCGTTGGCCGTTGTTCCTAAAGACTCGGCCAATGAGGATAGAATAGGAAATCCAGATCACCGTATCAAGCTAAGCTAACTGAAAATAAGAAAGGCTTTCTCCAATTGGGGAAAGCCTTTCTGTTTGTATCTTTATCAATCTCGTTACTTACGGGCAGCGAGAAGGATTTCCATCATCTTGATGGCACTCTCGGAGATAACCGTTCCGGGTCCGAAGATGCAGGCAGCACCGGCTTGGAAGAGGAAGTCGTAGTCCTGCGGGGGAATGACACCACCGACGACGACCATGATATCCTCACGACCGAGTTTCTTGAGTTCCTCAATGACCTGGGGAACGAGGGTCTTGTGGCCTGCAGCGAGGGAACTGACGCCGAGGACATGAACGTCGTTTTCAACGGCCTGCTTGGCGGCCTCTGCGGGGGTCTGGAAGAGCGGACCCATGTCGACGTCGAACCCGAGGTCGGCATAGCCTGTGGCGACGACCTTGGCGCCGCGATCGTGGCCATCCTGGCCCATCTTAGCCACCATGATGCGAGGACGGCGGCCTTCTAACTTAGCGAACTCGTCGGTAAGGGCTTGAGCCTTCTTGAAACTGTCGCTATCTTTGGTCTGAGTGCTATACACGTTGCTGATAAGGTTGATTTTTGCTTTGTAACGGCCATAGACTTTCTCGAGGGCATAGCTAATCTCGCCGAGGGAGGCGCGCTTGCGGGCGGCGTCGATGGAGAGTTCGAGGAGGTTGCCCTTACCGCTCTTGGCACACTCCGTGAGAGCATCGAGAGCAGCCTGTACGGCTTGCGGGTCACGCTCAGCACGCAGCTTTGCCAGACGCTCGATCTGAGCCTTGCGAACGGCGGTGTTGTCAACTTCGAGGGTCTCGATGGGGTCTTCGTGATCGAGGCGATATTTGTTGATGCCGACGATGGTGTCGACGTTGCTGTCGATGCGGCTCTGCTTGCGAGCGGAAGCCTCCTCGATACGCATCTTGGGCACGCCGCTTTCAATGGCCTTAGCCATGCCTCCGAGGCTCTCAATTTCCTGGATGTGAGCCCAAGCGCGGTGAGCTATCTCGTGAGTGAGAGTCTCGACATAGTAGCTGCCAGCCCAAGGATCGACGACACGACATATGTTGGTTTCCTCCTGGAGGTAAATCTGGGTGTTACGGGCAATACGGGCAGAGAAGTCTGTGGGCAGTGCGATAGCCTCATCCAAAGCGTTAGTGTGGAGGCTCTGAGTGTGGCCCAATGCAGCACCCATGGCCTCGATGCAGGTACGAGCCACGTTGTTGAAAGGATCCTGCTCGGTGAGCGACCAGCCTGAGGTCTGGCAGTGGGTACGGAGAGCAAGAGATTTGGGATTCTTGGGGTTGAACTGGCTGACTAGTTTGGCCCAGAGCATGCGGGCTGCACGCATCTTGGCGATTTCCATGAAGTGATTCATGCCCACACCCCAGAAGAAGCTCAAACGGGGAGCAAAGTCGTCGACGCTCATGCCTGCGTTGATACCTGCGCGGAGGTATTCAAGACCATCAGCGAGGGTGTATGCGAGTTCAATGTCGGCAGTGGCGCCAGCTTCCTGCATATGGTAGCCAGAGATGCTGATACTGTTGAACTTGGGCATATGCTTGGAGGTGTACTCGAAGATGTCGGCAATAATCTTCATGGAAGGCAGTGGGGGGTAAATGTAAGTGTTGCGAACCATGAACTCCTTGAGAATGTCATTCTGGATGGTGCCTTGGAGCTGTTCCTGACTGACGCCCTGCTCTTCGGCGGCGATGATGTAGAAAGCCAAGACGGGCAACACGGCGCCATTCATGGTCATGGAGACGGACATCTTGTCGAGTGGAATCTGATCGAAGAGAATCTTCATATCGAGAATGCTGTCGACAGCGACACCAGCTTTGCCCACATCGCCCACGACGCGCTCGTGGTCGCTGTCGTAGCCACGGTGCGTGGCAAGGTCGAATGCTACAGAGAGACCCTTCTGACCAGCAGCAATATTACGGCGGTAGAAGGCATTGGACTCTTCGGCAGTGGAAAATCCGGCATATTGGCGGATAGTCCAAGGGCGCATAACATACATGGTGCTATAAGGGCCACGGAGGTAAGGAGCAATACCGGCGGCATATTCAAGATGCTCCATCTCGTCGAGGTCATTGAGCCCATAGACGGGTTTGACATGAATTTGCTCGGGAGTCATCCAAGTCTTCTGAATATCGTTATCTTTCTCCCACTGATCGAAGGATTGACGGTTTTCCTGCGTTGCGCGGAAGTCAACTTTTGAAAAATCAGGTCTCATTATCAATATATTATATTATTATTTACACATTATAAAGAAATGCAAATATAAGCATTTTTTTTGACATAGAAGAAAAAAGGTTAGTTTTCACGACTAAGGAGAGAGAGGATGCGGATGAAGAGATTGATGATATCAAGGTAGATATCGAGAGCGCAGTCGATGGCGTTGTCGATAGTCTTAGGGTACATCTGCGACTTGGCGATGTCGTAGCCGATGTAGGCGGAGAAGATGATAACGAAGATCCAGTCGAAAGCAGCACCAGTATAGTGGAAAGCGAAGGTGGCCAACAATTCGGCAACAATACCTACAAGAAGGGCGATGATGAGGGTGCGACCCAAACCAAGGAATAGCTGCGGACGAACGAGGCCGAGAAGAATCATGGTGGCAGTAACAAGTCCCGTAAGCAGCAATGCCTTAGTGACGATGGCCACAGGCATCCAAGGCACGATGAGGCAGAGCACCACGCCCATAGGCAACACTAGCAAGTTGAATCCTAAGAAAGAGATGGCTGGCTTGTCGGACTTCATGGCAATGAAGATGCCTGCGAAAGCGAGCACGAAATAGCCCACAATGGTAATCCAAGGTTTTACTCCAGCGAGGAACGCGACAATAGGTTCGGCCAAATAGGCAACCATAAGGGCATTGACAAGGAACCCCCACAGGAGGGTGCCGCACATGATAGCATTGAAAGTGCGGGCTTCGATCTGGTCGGCGATGCCAGAATTGAGACGCTCTTCTTTGCGTCCCTCAAAAACTGATAATGAACGTGCTTGGGACATGATTTTTATCGTGAATTGTAAAAAGTTAAATGTGAAAAGCGAATTGATAAAATGATTTTTAATCCTCCGATCTCCTTACCTTCTATTTTCCCAATCAGCCCTCGACGGGGGCGCCTTGGCAGTTGCAGAATGCTTCGTCGTCGGGGTTGAGTTCGTGAGCAATAGAAAAATAATGCTGGGCTTGTTCTTCATTGCCCAAATCACGATAGGCGCAAGCTAGGTAATAAGCGGCAGAGAAATCCTCGGGATCGTCTTCCAATGCCTTGAGAAAAGCATCAGCAGCCTCTTGATGCCTATTCATATTGGCATAAATGGTACCAATCTGGGTCCATAACCCATAATACTCGGGGTCGATACCGAGGACGTGGTTGAGGGCATCGAGTGCCTTGTCGAACAAGCCCTTAGCAGCAGGGACCTCAACGGAGATATCTACCGGATCATCCGGACCTAGGTCGGGATGGCTATCCACGTATTCGAGCCGGGCATACTCAAAGGCCAGGTCTATGTAGGTAAGAGCAGACTGACCATAAGCAAGACCCAAATCAAACCAGACTTCAGCGTCTTTAGGTGTTCGCTGGAGCTCTTTTTCAAGACGTTGCACATCAGCATTGCCATTTCCTTCGAGCCGTTTCATCTGATTGGAAACCATGGCCAACATATTCTTTCTGTCGAGTAATTCCATAGAGTATATTTTTTGCAAAGATACGAAAAAATATTGACATGTACTCTTTTTTAGCGAAAAAACCTACCAAAGGTCCACTGCGTAGGTCCACTCAATGTAGTCGATACGCGCTTGGTGAAGTTTCATAGCCACACCGAAAGACTGGCGTTCTTCCCGGCCAAAATGGTAAAAGAGACCGAAACGCTCGTAGTAGTGCTGGTCGTTCATTTCGCAAGTAAACTCTGGCAAATAGAAGCCCAATCCAGCGCGAAGCGACAGCGCCCCCCAACGAGGTTCAGCGAATGCCAACACTCCCAAGTAGAAAGGATAGGAATAAGGAACGCCAAAGGCCTTGTATAGTTCTAAATGGCTATAGTTGTACATCATGTCAATCGTGGATCCAAAAGCCAAGCAACTGTTGAGATGCACCTTGAAGCCAAGCTGTGCCGAATAGGCATAGTAATAGGCATGGGTGTTGTTATTTAGGTGACGTGACATGACGACGCTAGGAGCAAAGGCCAAAAATAGGGTAGAATGGGCTGGGGGTGTGGTGGTGTCGGGATTAAGATAGTCTGGCGCCAACGAATAATGGTGCGAAGGCGCAAGGCGCCATCCCAACTCACCTTGAAGGTAATTTAGGCCTTTATTGTGCTGGGTAAGCTGACCATTGGAGTTGTGCACAATCTTGGCTGCAAACTGCCAGGCTGAGCCATCGGTGAAAGTACGGCGATAACCGATTCCAAGTTGAAGCTGACAGTTGAGGTAGGTGCCTATAAAATCATTCAACTCGTTGGAAACACGCTCGTAAGGTCGACTATAAAAGGCAAATCCCGCATCGACCTCCCAATAGAGATAGTGAGGCGAAGGCTCAGGACACAGCTGGGTGACATCGAGCTTTTGAGAACGCCATAGCGGGCTCTGGACAAAACCTGTAAGGCCAAAACGGTCACCGGCGATGCCATCACAGACATGGGTGGCATTAGCACGTGCGCCGAAAGTAGGAATGCGCCACCAACGTTGCCAAAACTTGCTGCCGGATAGGTCGGTAGAAAGAGATACATCAAATCCAATAGTTGGAGCCTGCATGTAACGCCATTTGGGAGCCATGGAACAGAGATAACCGCCTGTAAGGGAAATCGTATAGTCCTGTGCGAGAAGATTACAGCAAAGCAATGTTAGCAAAAGGAAGAAAAATGACTTTTTCATTGATTAGTGATTGAAAGGAATAGTGAGATATCGCCGAAATCCATGTCGTCGACAAGAACTCGACCTTTAGTGGCATGGCCGAGGAAACAACAATTGACGCGTGCTTCGCACAGCTTGAGCAAAAACAGGTCGTCTTGACTTTCTGACAGCGAAACGACAAAGCGGCCTGGGTCTTCGCCAAAGAGGAATGCATCAAGACGTATCTCGCGGCAAGTGAGGATGTCAAAACCGACCTTGCTTCTGCGACAGCCATCAACCAACGATGCAAACAATCCCCCCCGCCCTATAGGGCGGCGGGAAGTGATGACACCGGCATCGAACAAGCTGCCCAATATCAGTTCATGGTAGGCAATATCCTCATCAACAGTAGCCATCTTCACTGGGTCTGCTATGATATGCAAACAACGACGTGCGTACTCAGAATCAAGGAACTGTGTACTGACATTGCCCACCATATAAAGATTTTCTCCACGCGAGAATGATGTCTCCGACAAGGATTGTAGGCCAAGAGAAATAGACAACTCCCTTGCCATCGTGATGCAATCCTTGACGCGTGGCTCACGAATGTCCTTGTGGCACTCATCAGTACCGGTATAGAGATATTCGTTCTTCTCAACTAAATGATGCTGCCCGCGCAGCCAGCCATAGAGGCTCTGTTGCCGGCCATTGGCATCCCACATAGCCAACAAAGTACTCAGTTCCTGTACAGTAGGCATGCGCCCGATGATGCACTGAACTTCCTCGAAAGCAGGCTGGCTGACACCCATAGCCTCAACAATCTCAGAGGTGAGAAGCTCGTCCATATGGCATTTTTCTTCGCTCATGTCAACAATAACGTCATGCATGATGATTTATTTTTACTTTGTGGCAATATTTTTAGCGAAAAAACGTTATAAAAAGAATAATTCAGAAAACTCTAGACGGAAAATGAAAAGAATAATCCTCACATTGGCTGCCACATTGTTGCTTTCCTTGTCGGCATTCAGCCAAGCGGACAAAGCCAAATTCTATATTGAAGGACAACTCACCACCCCCACCAAAAGCGGAGAACCATGGAAACTGTATAACATCCATAGTCAAAATATCACCTTTTCAGACACCGACACCATATACGGTCACGACACCGACAAGGGTGTGCAACTGGTGTTCAACCATGCCGCCACCACCCATCCGCAAGGATTTTCATGCGGACTGAAATTCTACCGCTGGCAGAACAGCAGCGGACACTGGCAGGTGGACAGCGAGGTGGAAAATGCACAAGCCGCCTTTTCGCAGCAGAAGGTGATGAGCATCATGCTGGTACTGGACTGCAGCAGCTCGATCGGTGAAAATGATTTTATAAAACTGAAAAAGGCCGCAAAACAATTCATTGACGTCATCATTGACAAATCGAGCGATGGCAACGTACACATCGGCGTAGTAGGATTCAATTCCATGAAGAACACACGCACGCTCGACCCCCAGCCACTGACTAAAGAAAGCCGCAAGGAGATTTTCCAATTCATCGACAGCCTACAGCTCAACAACCGCACAGCCTTCTATTATGCCATCAACCAAGGACTGGACAACATGAAGAACTATGTGTCAAAACTTAGGATTGGCAACGACAAAAAATATGACGGCAACTATATCATCGCCTTCACCGACGGCTATGACAACGACTCGTTCGACCCCGCTATAGGCAAAGCAGCAGAAGGTGTCGAGCATCGCTACTTCCAGCACGTCAACCAACGCATCATGAAGGAAAAGATTGGCGGCGCTACCATTGAGAGCTATGTGCTAGCCATCCGTGGCAACGACGTGGACCGCAGCAACACAGACTTTGAACGCGTACTAGGGGCCCTATCGCACAACGCCAACGGCGACAAGTTCTATTCTCTAACCAACTTCGACAAACTGCAATCTGCCTTTGAAGAAATCGGCACCAACCTCATCAACAAATGGCAGAGCGTGTACTGCTACATCCCTCGCGGCTACGACGGCAGGGTGCGCTGGACCATCGAATGCGGTGATATCGCACGCAAATTCTTCATGGGAGCTTGCGCCAGCCTTGGCAAACTGAGCTATCCGAGCATCTCTGACAAAACTGGAGGAATCATCTTCGGCGTTGGCCTCGACATGACTTTTCCAATCACCGATGCCATCTCTTTTGGCGGATATGTCGAACTGAATGCAGCTCCTGGTATCGGATTTGCGTTTACGCCAGAGGTCGCATTCTCTTTCCCCAATAATAGCGCCATCATGCTCGGCCTCGGCTACCGCGGCGCCGACCACTTCAATAGCGACGGGTTCCTAATGCGCGTGGCATACAAACACACAAACCCATGGTATTTCACCTTGAGCTACTCGGTAGGTGACGGCAACACATTCATGCTAGGCGCCGGGTATACCCTCTTCGGACGGAAACTGGACTAATCCCCTATTCATTATTACAACTGTTCTATCGCAAAAACAAAAAGCCATGAAAGAGATACGATTTGTTTCGGCAGACGAAGCTGTGCAAGTGGTCAAAAGCAACGACCACATCCATATCAGTAGCGCTGCCAGCACCCCGCAGGTACTCATAGACGCCCTTTGCCGTCGCGGCGAGACTGGCACGTTGCGCAATGTGCGCATACACCACATCTTCACCTCAGGCAGCGCCCCATACGCCGAAGAACGCTTCAAGGGTATTTTCTTCACCCAAGCCTTCTTCATCAGCGCCAACGTGCGCAAACAGGTCCAAGAAGGCTGGGCTGACTACATTCCAGTATTCCTAAGCGAGACGCAACGGCTGTACCGTTCACACTCAATACCTGTTGACGTTGCCATGATACAAGTGTCTCCACCTGACCGCCACGGTTTCGTATCATTAGGAACTGCTGTAGATATCACATTAGCAGCCATTGAGGTTGCCAAAACCGTGATAGCCGTAGTCAATCCCAACGTGCCCCGATCATGGGGCAACGCTATCATCCCTGCCAGCATGATTGACTTCTGGGTGCAAGACGACAGCCCAGTAATCGAAGTGCCGCCAGATGTGCCCACCGCTGTTGAAGACCAAATAGGCCGTCAATGCGCCGCCCTAGTCGACGATGGAGCCTGCCTACAAATGGGTATTGGCTCCATTCCCAACTCAGTTCTCTCTCACCTCGAAGACCATAAGGATTTAGGAATCCATACCGAGATGTTTAGCGACGGTGTGCTTCCATTGGTGGAGAAAGGGGTTATCAATGGCCGCAACAAGAAGATTGTGCGCAACAAAATTGTTACAACATTCGCTATGGGCACCCAGCCTCTGTACGACTTCATCGACGACAACCCGATGGTCTCCATCATGGACGTGAGCTTCACCAACGACCCTTACAACATCGCACGCAACCCCAAGGTGTGCGCCATCAACTCAGCCCTTCAGGTCGACTTGTCTGGACAGGTCTGCGCCGACTCTATTGGCACAATGATGTATAGCGGCGTGGGTGGACAGATTGACTTTATCAATGGTGCTTCAATGTCGGAAGGTGGGCGCTCAATTATCGCCATGTCGTCATGCACTTCAAAGGGCATGACCAAGATAGTGCCGGCCTTAGCTGAAGGTGCCGGCGTAGTGACTACCCGCAATCAGATACATTACCTTGTGACCGAATACGGGGCCGTTGACCTCTACGGCAAAAGCATGCAAGAGCGTGCTAAACTCATCATCAGCATCGCTCACCCAGACGCTCGCGAAGAGTTGGAGAGAGCCGCCTTCGAACGTTTCGGACCACACTATCACCTCGTATAGGAGTGGAGGATTTCCTAGGGCATCCTTGACTAATAGAATAAATGAAAAATGAGGGGCCCCGCGCAGCGGGACCCCATCATAATATTATAAGTACCATGTACTATTTCGTCAGCGTGAGGTTGATGCTCTTGGTACGGATTTCCTTGCAGATGGCATCGATGAAGGCATCGAGCTGCATCTGGCCGAGGTCGCCGTCCTTGCGGTTCCAAGCGGCGACTACCTGTTCGTCCTGCTCCTTCTGGCCAATGAGCAGCGCGTAAGGAATCTTCTGCATACGGGTTTCGCGGAGCTTGTAGCCAATCTTCTCGTTACGCTCGTCGAGGGTAGCCCAGATGCCGGCTTCCTGCAGCTTGCGAGTCACTTCTGAAGCATAGTCCAAGAACTTTTCGGAGATGGGAAGCACGCGCACCTGCTCAGGCATGAGCCAGGTGGGGAATGCACCCTCATACTTCTCGATAAGCCATGCGAGAGTACGCTCGTAGCAGCCCATGCTGGTACGGTGGATGATGTAGGGGCGGGTGCGGCTGCCGTCGCGGTCGATGAAGTACATGTCAAACTGCTCGGCCAAGAGGGCATCCCACTGCACGGTGATCATGGTGTCTTCCTTGCCATAGACGTTCCTGGCGTTGATATCCACCTTGGGGCCATAGAAAGCGGCTTCGCCCACATCCTCGGTGAAGGGGATGTTGAGGTCGTTGAGGATTTCGCGGATGCTCTGCTGACTGCGTTCCCAAGTCTCGGCATCGCCGATATACTTCTGGGTATCGGCAGGATCCCACTTGGAGAGATGCCAGGTCACGTCATCGAGCAAACCGAGCGTGCTGAGGCAGTATTTTGCCAAGTCGATGCAACCCTTGAACTCGTCGACCATCTGGTCGGGGCGCACGATGAGGTGTCCCTCGGAAATGGTGAATTGGCGCACACGGGTGAGGCCATGCATCTCACCGCTGTCCTCGTTGCGGAAAAGGGTCGAAGTCTCGCCATAACGACAGGGAAGATCGCGATAGGATTTCTGGCTGTTCTTATAGACAAAGTACTGGAAAGGACAGGTCATGGGGCGCAGTGCGAAAACCTCCTTGTCTTTTTCCTCGTCGCCCATCACGAACATGCCTTCCTTGTAATGGTACCAGTGGCCGGAAATCTTGTAGAGGTCGCTCTTAGCCATAAGAGGGGTCTTAGTGCGCATGTAGCCGCGACGGGTCTCCTCGTCCTCAATCCAGCGCTGCATGGTCTGTACCACGCGGGTACCCTTGGGCATGAGCAGCGGCAGACCTTGGCCAATGACATCGACGGTAGTGAAATATTCCAACTCTCGACCAATCTTGTTGTGGTCATGATTCTTGATATCTTCCAGATGCTGCAAGTAGGCGTCTAAGTCTTCCTTGGAGAAGAATGCAGTGCCATGGATGCGGCTGAGGGACTTGTTCTTCTTGTCACCGCGCCAATAGGTGCTGCTAGCAGCAAGAAGCTTGAACCCTTTGATGGGACGGGTGTTGAGCAGGTGCGGGCCGCGACAAAGATCAACAAAATTATTCTGTTGATAGATGGTAATCGTCTCGCCCTCGGGTATGGCCTCGAGAAGCTCGACCTTATAGGGCTCGTTGCGCTGAGTCATCAGTTCGAGAGCCTCGTTGCGTGTCACCTCTTTGCGTTCCAGACGAGTAGCACGCTTGATGATAGACTTCATCTCCTTCTCGATAGCATCGAGGTCTTCGCGGCTGAAGGGGCGGAAATCGAAATCATAGAAATAGCCGTTCTCAGTAGCAGGGCCGATGGTAATCTTAGCCTCAGGGAAAAGGTTTTGGACAGCTTCAGCCATGATATGCGCGGTGGTATGGCGAAGCACCTCCAAACATTCCTTCCGGCTAGTGTCAAGCAATTCAATGTCACAGTCGGTGGTGATGGTAGTTCGGAGATCGATAAGTTTCGATTCGTTGTTAACACGGGCCACACAATAGTTATTCAGGCCCTCCGGATTGACCATTTTGATGATGTCTATTATCGAGCATGATTGCTCAATAGACACCTCTCCGAAATTTTTGACATTTACTTTCATTCTTTTTCTCCTTTATATATAATAAGTTAGTAGAAGTCTATGCATTTTTTTTAAATATGCAAAGATACGAAAAAAAATTAATATAGATAAAAAAAACATTTCTTTAAACCAACGCCAGGTCTACCAAAGGAAAAGGAAAGCGGCAGCCCAAGGATTTGAGCCGCCGCTTCGCCAGATATATCGCGAAAGGAAAGTCGATTAGCGTCTCTTCTCCTTGATACGGGCTTTCTTACCGGTAAGATTACGGAGATAGAAGATTCTAGCTCTACGGACTGCGCCACGCTTGTTGACGTCAATCTTCTCAATGAACGGGCTAGCGATGGGGAAAATACGCTCCACGCCAACGCCGTTGGTAATCTTGCGGACAGTAAAGGTTTCAGTCGAACCGCTTCCACTACGCTGCAAAACAACGCCTTGGAAGTTCTGGATACGTTCTTTATTTCCTTCTTTAATTTTGTAATGGACAGTGATGGTATCGCCAGCCTTGAATTCGGGGAGATCTTTGCGCTCGACCAAACTCTCTACGTATTGCATTATTTCATTTTTTCCCATGACATAAATGTATTAAAGGTTAATCACTCAGTTACTTTGGCTTATTTCTTAACCATCTTGACAACAGCGGTGAAAGCCTCGGGGTTGTTCATGGCCAGGTCGGCGAGAACTTTGCGATTCAGTTCGATGTTGTTTTTGTGCAATTCGCCCATGAAGACAGAATAGGAAATACCGTTGATGCGACAACCAGCATTGATACGGTTGATCCACAAGGCACGGAATTCACGTTTTTTATTCTTTCTATCACGATAAGCGTAGGTCTGACCTTTTTCCCATTTATTCTTGGCGACGGTCCATACGTTTTTACCTCTTCCCCAATAACCTTTTGTACGGTTGAGGATTTTTTTTCTGCGAGCTCTAGAAGCTACAGCGTTTACTGATCTTGGCATTTTTTAGATTTAATTTCTTTTCATTTGAGCGGAGGCTTGGCCTCTCTTTGGTGCTCGAAACAATGGTTAATAACTCCGAAAGTTGCAGGCTGTATCTGTGGACAATTATTCCTCAAACATCCTGCAACAACAATGGCACTAGGCCAAAAGCATACGTTTTACACGCTTCTCATCATCGCGGCTCACCAGAGCGGTGTGGTCGAGATTACGCTTCTGCGTGGTTTCTTTCTTAGTCAGAATGTGGCTATGATAAGCATGCTTTCTTTTGATTTTGCCGGTACCGGTGAAAGCGAAACGCTTTCTAGCAGCGGCTTTAGTTTTCATTTTGGGCATTACTTTACTGTTTTTTAAGTTAGACTATATATTGCGATAATCTGGTTTCTATTTCTTAGGAGCGATAATGATGAGCATACGCTTGCCTTCGAGTCGAGGCATGGCCTCAGGCTTGCCATATTCCATCAATGCTTCGGCGAACTTCAGCAACTGAGTCTCGCCTTGCTCCTTGTAAACGATAGAACGTCCGCGGAAAAAGACATCGACTTTCACCTTGTTGCCTTCCTTGAGGAAACGCTTGGCATGATTAAGTTTGAACTCAAAGTCATGGTCATCGGTCTGAGGACTGAGACGAATCTCCTTGATGACCACCTTGGTGGAATTGGCCTTACGCTCCTTCTCTTTCTTTTTTTGTTCATAGAGATACTTTTGGTACTCTATGATTTTGCACACGGGGGGATTGGCTGTAGGCGATATCATCACCAAGTCAAGGCCTTCGTTATAAGCCTTGTTCAACGCATCTTTAGTGCTCATGATTGTGGGTTCCATACCGTCTCCCACCACACGCACCATGGGCGATGTGATGTTCTCGTTAATCTGATGTTCGGGCTCCTTTTTTTGGGGGCCTTTGCCACGGCTTCTATTGCTATTATTCGAGCCGTTGGGGGTGAATGGTGCTGCTATAGCTTGGTTCTCCTATGTTTATTAATATTACTCAATCTATTGATTGAACGAAAATTATACACTCCAAACGAGCCCCAAGATGGGACTATTTGGAATTGCAAAAATACATAATTTTATTGATATAGAAAAAAAAAGTTTACGAAGTCTCCTTTTCACAGTTCTATAGTATGCATCCAAAACCGACTCTCAACCCCGAATTTGGAGATTGAATCCTTCATCAATAAGAGGCTGAACGAGCCGAGTCATCTCCTCTATCGAGAACTTCTCCAGCCCTTGTGCCGGAGTAGGACGATCTATGGTATAGACCATGATTTCTCGAGGATGCAGCTGCCGTACTATTCCCATCCAACCGACTAACACCTCTAGGCGCGAAGAATCGAAATCGTATTCTCGACTGCGCAACATGCATGTCTGAAGCACAAAATTGCCCTCAAACCTTTTGAGTGACTCCACTACACGGCCCACATCGTAGCCTGGCGCAGGCTTATTGATTTTCGCCACCAATTCATTAGTAGGGGCATCAATCTTCATGATAGGATTATCCACCTTGGTGAGGGCATTGAAAACATCAGGTACATGCACACGCGTGGCATTGGATAGCACCGAGACTTTAGCTGTAGGAGCCATGCTGTCGCGAATAGCCAATGTATCATCAATAATCTGAGGAAACTCTGGGTTAATGGTGGGCTCTCCATCACCAGAGAAAGTAATGGAATCCACCTTGGTACCTTCACGTTGAAGGCGAACCAACATACGCTCTAAGTCAGCACGCACCTTGGCTGCCGATGGTATCTTCGTGTCTTCTCGCCCGTCCTTATTCCATCCACACTCACAATAGATACAATCAAAATTACATATTTTCCCCTTTTCCGGGAGCAAGTTTATACCCAAGGAGGTACCCAGCCTACGGCTAAAGATCGGTCCAAAGACAGTCTCTTCTCGTATCATGAAACAACCTAATGATTATTGGTAGCAGACCGTATCGACGGAACGATGCTCCGGCTCAACAGTACTGTCAGCACGTTGTAAAGAATGTATCTTTTTTATCATTTCTGTTTGTGCTACTCCATCTTTCTTTTGCTGCTCGCGTTCTTGAGCCTTGGGGTTCAATTGATAGTTAGCCATCGAAAAAACCATATAGGCCGCAAAAAAGAACATAATGAAGGCACATACTTTATTCGTAATATTAAGAAGTTTCGCAGTGATGATGCGCTGCAGGAGGGATGCCAGTTTGCACTTGAGCACATCCAACCCCAATGTGGATGCCAACATTCCCAAGAAGAAGATGTACCGCTCACCAATACCCAAGTTCAACTCTCCAGTAATCAAGGCTATCAAAGACACCCAGAAAATCCAGATCATCGGGTTGACAAAATTGATAAGGAATCCCTGGAAAAGGACAGACAACCTGCGAGGTTCTCCACCCTTACTTTTAAATTTCACGTGAGATTCTTTACCCTCAAGGCTGGTCACCTCCTTTCGAAGATAATAAAAGCCCATTAAAACGAGTACAGCGCCACTGATGGATGCCACCCAAAAATTATGCAAAATCTCAAACAAATCAAGATTTTTGAGGGCTGTGAGCATCAAGAAAACAATGAAAATATCCCCTCCACTAATACCGAAAGCAAATGGGACCGCACGACGGAAACCATACTGTATACTTGTGCGAATCAGCGAGAAAAACGCTGGTCCGAAGCTGAAAAACAGCGACAACGCGATACCGCATAATATGCCATAAAGCAATTCCATATCCATTCAAAAAATCGTGCAAAATTAGTAAAAAAAAAGGACATAATGAAAAAAAAGTGTGCGATATAAGATTTTTTTAGTATTTTTGCAATTTAATTGCATACATTTTGGGACTATGGACACCACGCTAAATACACTACTCACCCTATTGCGAAGTTCACTGAATAGGCAAGCCCCATGCTTGCCAAAAACAGACGAAAAATCCTGGGAAAAGGTATACTGGGCCGCGCGCAGTCATGGTATTGTGGCCATCGTCAACGATGCCATTGAATTGCTTCCTCCAGAGCAACAACCGCAAGGCGACATCGCCCTCAGTTGGGCACTCTCTGCCGAACGCACACGCCACCACTACCATCGCCAAGAAGAAACGCTCAGCAACATACGTGAAAAAGCAGAAAGCATCGGATTGGATTATGTAACATTCAAGGGCTTGGCTCTAGCACGATACTATCCCGTACCCGATTCTCGTGCCTGCGGAGACATAGACATATACTTTCTAGGCCCTAACGGATACAAAGAAGGAAACGCATTTTTAGGAGACCCCGAAGCTGGAAAAGACGGAAAACACTCTGAAATTGAGGTTAACGGGGTAATCTTTGAAAACCATCAGCACTTCCTTGACCTCAACTATCGTAGCCAGAAAAGAGCCGAATCATACCTTGTCAAATCCCTCAGCCAATCCATCAATCATCTCTTACCTCCAATGGCAGACATGGTATACAACCTAATGCACACCGTGGGCCACCTCACAGCCAAATACAAACTACCATTACGCAACATAGTTGACTGGGGAATGTTTCTCAAAGGCAACATTGGAATACTTGACCCGAAAGAATGCCAACAAATAACAAAAAAGATTGGCATGAACCAATCGTTTGACATCTTGACCAAACTAGCATCTGAAATCATAGGCTTTGACCTCAGTGCTTACATCGGCGGCCACATCCGCCAGAGAGATCTTGACAATCTACGCGAGTTAATACTCAACAAAGAATATTTCTCAGCTGTTCCCCAAAACCTAAGCCGCTGGCAAAAATTGCGCACTCGTATTCAACGCAACCGCCAACGCCGTTGGCTCTACCGCTACCTACCCTCAACCCGAAGCGAAAGACTGCGATATATTAGCAAGCAGATTTAGTTCCACAGCCATTAGATAATGGCATTCCTCATAAGAACAAACGCCTGTAGTTTCTTTAAAAAGCCTACAGGCGTTTATGCTATTAACAGAATGAAAGGAACACCACTGAAAGGATTTCAAAGCGAAGCATTCGTCAAAAAAAGAAAAGCCAGTCTGAAGACTGGCTTTTCCATTATTGCAAATCCGTCTCAAATGAGACAAACTAATTCATGCAACAAAATTATTCAGCGAGAGGCTGACCATTGACATCGAGCTCGGTAACATGGGAAAGCATTTCCTGCATATCAGTAGAAACATTCATGTTAGCGAGAATCATGTTACGATAGCCGCGGTGACCAATACCAGTGGTGAATTCACGCTCGCCATCATCGGTACGGACTCTAGCGGTATTCTCATATTTGTAGTAATGAACGGTACCGTCAACATCAACGTTGAAATACAAAGCGAAAGTGAAAGTAACAGTGGAGTTGAGCGGCATAGCATCAGCATAGGGAGCGATGGGGAGGTTGCCAATGATGGTAGCAACGTCGTTGGAGCCAGTGACCTCAACGTTATTGACGGTGGCAACAATCATGTCACCTTCGACGGGATCGTTAACCATAGCAACATAGGGGTTGTTGGTCTCAGCATTCATCAGACGAGCAGCACCAGTCAGTTTAACATCGTTGGATTTAACAACGAATTTAGTGACGAAGAGAGAGGGAAGATCCTCAGGATCGGTGTAGGTGTTTTCGGTGGAGTTAGCACGCCACATAGCGTTACCAAAAGGAACACCGTATTTGATAGCGGGAGCCATAACATTCACGTTGTTCTGAACGCGGATGACATAGCAGCCATTGACGACATCATAAGGAAGGTCACTGAGGTTAGCGATGTAGTAGGACATGGGCCAAATCTGATTTGCAGAGGTGACGCGGTTCTCAGGACGACCATTGTTGGACTGAAGAACTACATTTTCAGCAAAGGTGCAGGTCCAGTAATCATCCTCATCCTTAGTGTAGGTGTTAGCAGGATAGGTGAACAGGTAAGTGTCAGCGAGGCGAGCGGAAACGCGGGCCTTGTCGCTCCAAGTGGAGTTGGTGTTGGCAACATTGGAACGGAGGGGATATACGCCACAGAGAGAGTCGTTAATCCAAATCTGGTCATCATTGGTGAAGAAAATGGCAGACTGAGTACCATTGAAGGCCTCTTTAATCTGGTCAGCGGGAGTTTCACCGCTAACACCAAAGTTAACCATACCATTCTGAGTAGCAACGTTATTTTCTTTCTGGCAACCAGCAAAAGCGAGCATTGCGAATGCTGCAACAAGCATTGAGTACTTTTTCATGATCTTTTTACTTATTTTTTTAAAGGTTAGAAATTAATAGTACCGCCTTCAGTTAATGCTTCAGTATAGATGGGGGTACTGATCCAAAAACCGTTTTCAACGGCAACAACTTTGACTTGGACTGCAGGTGTCAAATAAACCTGTTTCTTGGTGTTTTGTTCCATTTGATTTGATTTGTTTTTTAAAATGTTAATATTCGTTTTTAATTAATCTTCTATTTGTGTGGTCTCAAGGACGGCAACTTTTTTCACGCCAGCAACAACATTTTTGTTGATTGCTGGCACAAAACAATCCAATTTTTAGCCTTTTTATCCATCTTTTGACCAGTTTTTAATTAACTATTGTTTGTTCATGAATTATTACATAAGTCACAATAACAGCCACATAGAAAGACGGCGATTATTGATTTTCATCCAATAATTCAATGCAAATATACAACTATTTTCTGAATTAGAAAAAAAAATTTTATTTTTGCAAAAAAAAATTGCTCATGGCTAAGAACACAAAGACCAACGCTGCACGAATCCTCGATCGCCTACACATCCCATACGAGCTCATCGACTATGTGGTTGATGAAAGCGACCTTGGCGCCCAGCATATTGCAAGCCAACTAGGGGAAGATATAAACCAGGTATTTAAGACTCTTGTGCTGCAAGGCGATAAAACAAGTTACTTCGTTTGCGTAATTCCTGGCAATGAGGAGGTGGACTTGAAGAAAGCCGCTAAAGTGACAGGCAACAAAAAATGCGACCTTATTCCCATGAAAGAATTGCTTCCCTTGACAGGCTATATGCGTGGGGGCTGCAGCCCCATCGGAATGAAGAAGTCCTTCCCTACCTATCTGCATGAGACCGCTGAGTTCTTTGACACCATCTATGTCAGCGCTGGAGTGAGAGGCTTGCAGTTCAAGATTGCGCCATCTGATCTAGCAATAGCCGCCAATGCCACAATTGCCGACCTGGTTCAATAGGTCTTAACACTCGTTCAGACTAAGATTGCCCTGGAAAGAAACCTGCCCTTTATAAAAGAAACTTGTTCTATATATATAAATGTATAAAAGAGCACCGCCCCAGGCCTAACCGAGGGCGGTGCAATATTTAAGTCAACTGCACAGACTTTGTATCCTAAGATTAGTCTTTCTTGGCGTTGATAGCTATTTCAAGTTCGTCGAGCTGCTCTTGTGCGATAGGTGACGGACTGCCGCTCATCACATCACGGCCGCTATTGTTCTTGGGGAAGGCAATGAAGTCGCGAATGCTGTCGGCGCCACCAAAGAGCGAGCAAAGGCGGTCGAAACCGAAAGCGAGTCCAGCATGTGGGGGTGCGCCGTAGGTAAAGGCATCCATGAGGAATCCGAACTGCTCGTAGGCCTTCTCGTCGGTGAAGCCAAGGGTGTGGAACATCTTGTTTTGCAACACACGGTCGTGGATTCGGATTGAACCGCCGCCTACCTCGACGCCGTTCATGACGATGTCGTAGGCGTTGGCACGGATGTCGCCCCAACGGCTTTCGTCATCGAGCAGTGACTCATCCTCGGGCTTGGGTGCCGTGAAAGGATGGTGCATCGCATAGTAACGCTGAGTCTCATCGTCCCATTCCAGCAAGGGAAAGTCGATGACCCAGAGCGGGGCATACTGGTCAGGGTTGCGCAATCCCAGCTGGCTGCCCATCTCCAAACGGAGGGCGCAGAGCTGCACGCGGGTCTTCATGGCAGGACCGCAGAGCATCAGCATCAAGTCGCCGGGCTTAGCTTCGAACTTTTCGGCAACAGCCTTGAGGTCATCCTGCGAATAAAACTTGTCGACGCTCGACTTGAACGAACCGTCGGCATTGTATTTCACATACACCATTCCGCCGGCACCCACCTGCGGGCGCTTGACAAATTCGGTTAACGCATCAAGCTGCTTGCGAGTATAGTCGGCACATCCTTCCGCATTGATGCCCACCACCAGTTCGGCATTGTCGAAGAGACCGAAGCCGTGGCCTTTGACCACCTCATTGAGCTCCACGAACTGCATGCCGAAACGAATATCGGGCTTGTCGCTGCCGTAAAGGCGCATGGCATCATGCCAAGTCATGCGGGGGAAGTCGCCGAACTCAAGGCCTTTCATCTCTTTGAAAAGATGTTTAGCCAAACCTTCGAACATATTGAGGACATCCTCCTGCTCGACAAACGACATCTCGCAGTCGATCTGCGTGAATTCGGGCTGACGGTCGGCGCGAAGGTCTTCGTCGCGGAAGCAACGCACAATCTGAAAATAGCGATCCATGCCGGCCACCATCAGCAGCTGCTTGTACTGCTGAGGGCTCTGCGGCAATGCGTAGAACTCACCGGGGTTCATGCGCGAAGGCACCACAAAGTCGCGGGCGCCCTCCGGAGTAGACTTGATGAGCATGGGGGTCTCAATCTCCAAGAAATCACGATCGCTGAGATAGTTGCGCACCAGCATAGCCATGCGGTGACGCAGTTCCAAGTTTTTGCGCACAGGATTGCGACGGATATCAAGGTAACGGTACTTCATGCGAAGGTCGTCGCCGCCGTCGCTGTTATCTTCAATGGTGAAGGGAGGTGTCTTAGCCTCGTTGAGAATATTGAGTTCTTTAACCTCGATTTCAATCTCGCCAGTTGGAATTTTAGTGTTCTTGCTCGAGCGCTCGATGACGATGCCCTTGGCCTGGATGACAAATTCGCGCCCCAGCTTGCGAGCCTTCTCGCACAGCTCGGCATTGGTCTCCATGTTGAAAGCCAGCTGCGTGATGCCATAGCGGTCGCGCAGATCGATGAAAGTCATGCCGCCCAGGTCGCGCGAGCGCTGCAGCCAGCCGCAGAGCGTCACTTCCTGTCCGACATGCTTGATATTGAGTTCACCACAAGTGTTTGTACGATACATTATTAATTATGGATTAAAAAGATTACATTTTAAGATTATGTATTGGTTGCCGAAATCCCAATTCGATTTTGCGGCAGCGCATCTATTATATTTTACATTGCCGGCGCCGCTTCGGGAGCCAGGCCGGTGCTATCCGATACAGTCTCTGCCACCACCTCGGTGAGACCTTCGGCAGCCTCCTCCAAGTTCTCTTTCATCTTGCCAAAGAGCTTGTCCGTAGTGCGATAGATAATGGAAGTCTCGTCATAATGGAGAGCCTTCATATTGTCGTAACGGTTGAAATAGCCCTTGAAATACAAGCAGCAGAAAATGATGGCCAAAATAACCAGCACGGTGATGATGCGTCGCAGCCAGCGTGGCATCTTTCGCTCGCTGTAGGGGTCGGACAACACAATGCGGGGATAGTCGGCCAACTCTGTCAACGTGGCACCAAAACGCGTATTCACCACCACCTTGGCGTTGATGGCCCATCCGTTAGCATTGAGGACGGGGCCTAGGTTACGCTTGCGGAGCTTGCTCCAAGCAATGAACATCGAAGGTCCAGAGACGCTGACAATGATGAGCACTATCAGAAGCACGAGGCTCAGCGGAGTGGCCATGAATGTCTTGAACAGCCCTCCAATCAAACTTCCAATCATACCGAGAGCTATGCTCAAGGCTGCAAAGATACCGGCAAATTTGGCAATGTCGAAAGCCTGTTTCTTAGAAGTCTCAGTCTTTTTCTGCTCGGGGCTGAGGTTGTTGGACACTTGAATAGTGGCCGTGTCGGCCTTGTTCGTGAGGTTCTCAAACGACTTGGCCTCCTTCTCCTCGGCCGACTTGTTGAGTTTTTCGGTGCACCAGTTCCAGAACTTCTTATAAGGGCTCCAGAATGCTTGGCGGATGCTGATGGGATTGTCAACTATCTGGGTGACGATGGCATCCCAATCCTGACCATCGCGGTCGTAGAAGATGGCGTTCTTACCCACGCGCAGGTTGTCCAAATCGCCATCGGTGAGCACAGCCACAATGTTCATGGTCTTATTCTGCACGCGGGAAGTGCAGGTACAATAAACGAGGAACATCCCGCTCAGCTTTGCCATGTCAGAATGGGCAGCCATATTGTCCACTCGGAGGCATAGATTCAAGCAGCGGCTGTCAACATAGAGCCGACCTGCTTGGAAGATAGCCATCTCATCGCGGTTGTAGAAATCCGCCATCATCACGTAGTTGCGCAGCAGGCGGTAAAAGTCGCGATAGAGGTGCAGCAGGCGTTCAAGCGGCTTGATGGCCTCGTGCTCGCCCTGGATCTTGGCATCATAATTCTCGTTCTCAGTCTTCACGCAGTCGGCCTTGGAGGCAACGTAGGCATCCACCTTGGCCACAATGGCATTCCACTCCTGCTCGTTGATGCTCTCCTGGCCGGGATAATCCACGTCGATGGTGAGCTCCTTGGCCTTAGCGAAAGCAGCCTGCCAAGCGGGGTTGATACCCTCGTTGACGGGGAGCACGCAGTTGGGAATGGGGCGCGAAATGGGATATTTCGAAATCTCCTCCACACAGGTGGCGAGGTTCTTCTCGCTGATTTCAGCCACCTTCTCGACCGAGACGTCGAGGGCCTGGGTGCAATCGTCGTGGAACTGCACGAACTTGCAGCGCATGAAGAAGTCGGCCATCTTGTCGCGGATGGCGTCGACGGCATCGACGGCGGCATCACTATTGTCGCCGTAAGGAGCGTCGCTGACCTTGATGGCAGCCAAGGCTTCCTCGATTTCCTTCTTGCTGTCATCTTCGTAATGGGCGAAAAACTCGTTCAACTCGGGCAGCGAGATAGTGTCCTTGTTGAGGCCCATGATTCTGAGCACCTGCTTGGCGAAATCTTGCAACTTGGCGCCCTCCTCATCCTCGGTGTTGAAATCCTCAAGGCCGATAAAGTCGTGACCGAGCAATATTTTGTCGGGATCCTTCAGAACGCGGCAAAGCCATTTAGAGGCGGTAACCACCTCGTCAACACGGATTTTTCCGTCACGATCATAGTCAATCAGGTCGAGAGTGCGCTCGTCAAGCTCGAGACCCTTCACGGGACAGCTGAGCACCGTCCACATCTTCTGGTCCAGTTCCCCAAGGTGGGCAATATCCTCGCCCGAAGTGATGCAGACGCGGGTCACGCCGCCCAAAGAGCAGTACTGCCATTTGTAGTCGCTCTTTGTATTTGCATTGTTTTCAGCCTTTTTCTTTTTCATAGGAGTCAAAATTGCACTATTAATGAAATTGCAAAAATACAATTTTTTTTTCAATTAATAAAAAATATTTAGCTGGCAATCTCTTGCCAGCCATCCCCCAATAACCGCTCTGCCCATCCGACCTCCGCCTCGCTCTCAAGCGCCTCTCTTCTTTCAATCTTCATCCCCCAAGCCTATGGCACCTCAAGTAGGGTTCACCTTCCCTTCATAGTTATCCAATCCTTTTCCAATAGTTTTCCAATCGTTTTCCAATGCTGGATTGGATAACGATTGGATAAGGATTGGAAAACGATTGGAAAACGAGCGAAGGATGGACGAAGGATGGGCGAAGGATGGGCGAGAAAGTGGGGAGGATTTGGAGCCATTCTTCCCTACTGCTCGGCAAGGTAGGGACGAGTGACGGAGTGCTCGACGTGAAGAATCTCGCTGGGCGTGCCGGCAAAGAGAAGCTGGCCCCCGCTGGCGCCGCCGCCGGGACCCAGCTCGATGAGATAGTCAGCCTGCTTCATCACATCGGTGCTGTGCTCAATGAGGATGAGGGTATTGCCGGCGTCGGTCATCTCGTTGAAGAGTTCCAGCAGCCGCCGCACATCGTCGAGGTGGAGTCCGTCGGTGGGTTCGTCGATGACGAAGACCTCGCCGCGTCGGTGGAGCTGGTCAGCCAGCTTCACGCGCTGCAGTTCTCCCCCGCTCAGCGTGGTCATGCTCTGGTTGAGGTGCAGGTAGCCCAATCCCACCTTGGCCAATGCCTGCAACTGGGGCGTGAAAGGCTGCCCTTCAAAGAATTCCAATGCCTCGTCAACCGTGAGGTCCATCACCTCGGCGATATTCTTTCCTTGATAGCGGTATTGCAGGGCCTCGTGGCTGTAGCGGCTACCATGGCACTCCTCGCAGACAGTCTCGATGCTCTCCATGAAGGCCATGTCGGAGACGATGATGCCCTTGCCTTTGCAGGCAGGACAGGCACCTTTGCTGTTGAACGAGAAGAGCTGCACGCTCTGGTGGCTCTCCTTGGCGAAAAGACGGCGGATGGTATCGGAGATGCCCAGATAGGTTGCCGGGGTGGAACGCAGGTTGATGCCGATATCCTTTTGCCCGATGAAGATGGTGGGACAGCCACAATGCTGGATGAAATGCTCCATCAGCGAGCTCTTGCCCGAACCGGCGACACCCGCCACCACGGTGAGCACGCCTTTAGGGATATCCACTTGGATGTCCTTTAGGTTGTGCAGGGTAGCATGGCTGACATGGAACCAGCCCGAAGGCTTGCGCACCTCGGTTTTGAAAGGCGTACGGTGACGGAGCATGCGACCCGTGATGGTATTGGAGCTCAGCAGTCCTGCATAGTCTCCCTCATACATCACCTCGCCTCCTTGGCGGCCAGCCAGAGGTCCCATGTCCACCAGGTGGTCGGCCATGGCGATGATTTCGCGGTGATGTTCGACGATGAGTACCGTGTTGCCGTGGTCGCGCAGGTGGCGCAGCGACAGCTGCAGGCGGGCAATGTCCTGTGGGTGAAGGCCCACGCTAGGCTCGTCAAGCACGTAGGCCATGTCGGTCAGCGCCGAATTGATGTATTTGGCTATCTTGATGCGCTGGGCTTCGCCGCCACTGAGGGTACCGGTGCCCCTGCTGAGGGAGAGGTAGCCCAAGCCGATGTCGCACAGTGCCTGCAGCCTCCGCTGCAACTCGCGCTTGAGGTCCACTGCCAGCGGGGCTTCGATGCCGGCTACAAACTCCACCGCGTCGCTGATGGACATCTCCACCACGTCGGCCAAGTTGAGGCCGTTGATGCGGCAGCTGCGCACCCGTTCGTTGAGACGCGTGCCGTGGCATTCGGGGCATTCGGTGGTGCAGAGCATGGGGTCTAGCACCTTTGCCTGCCGCTTGCCCTCCTTGGTCTGGATGATGCTGCGATGCATGCGGGGGTAGAGCCCTTCGAACTTGGCCGACTTGGGCCAGTTGCTCGGCGGGTTCTTCAGCCGCACCTGAGGAGAATAGAGGAACAAGTCCATCTCCTCGGGGGAGTAGTCGCGAATCTTCTTGTTGAGGTCGAAGAGGCCGCTGTAGGCATAGCGTTTCCACCGCCAGGCACCCGTGGTGAAGGTGGGGAAATGGATGACATCCTCGTCGTTGAGGCACTTGTCGAAATCCACCAGCTTGTGGATGTCGAGGTCGGTGACGGTGCCCAATCCACCGCAGCGGGGACATGAGCCCGAAGGATGGTTGAACGAGAAGGTGTCGCTATAGCCCACGAAAGGCTCGCCGACACGCGAGAAGAGAAGTCGCAGCAAGGGAAAGATGTCGGTATAGGTGGCCACCGTGGAGCGGGGATTGCTGGCAGGCTTCTTCTGGTCGATGACGATGGTCACGGGCATATTCTCGATACGCTCGACGTGGGGACGCCCATATTTGGGTAGGTATTGCTGGACAAAGCTGGGGAAGGTCTCGTTGAGTTCGCGGCGGCTCTCGGCGGCGATGGTATCGAGGCAGAGCGACGACTTGCCGGAACCCGAGATGCCGGTGAAGACGGTGATTTTGCCCTTGGGGAGGCGAAGGGAGACATTTTTCAAGTTGTTCTCCGTCGCCCCCCAGATGGCAATGCTATTGGCTGCAGAATCTGGTTTCATGCAGCCAATAACGGATGTAGTCCTATATTATTGTGTGAACCGCCCGACAGTGAGGTCGAGGACTTCGCATCCTACTCTATCGGAATCTGGATGATGGAGACCCACTTCTCGGGGTCATCCTGGTTCCAGGCGCCGTCGATGTAGGATGTCCTATGCTGGCCAACCACCTTATAGCCTTTTTCCTCGATGTAGCGGAAAACCTCAAGGAAAGATTCGTGGAAGCGCTCGTAAGGCCCCACATGTTTCATGCAGAGAGCCCTAGGCACGGCCGGAAGGCGCTTGAACTGCACGATGTCGGAGTCAGTGCCCATCTCCTCCACCTGCTCGCAATACTCGATGTCGATATTGGTGGGACGATATTCGTTGTGTTCCACCGTGAAGCAGTAGCCTGGCTCGGGGCATTTGCAGCCCAGGCGGTGCATCTCGGGACCGATGGTGCCGTAGCACATGGGGCCGATGGCGGCATAATTGGGAATGACTTCGCGGTGCGATGCCACGATGATGGAGGGCAGTGACTGAATTGAATATTTTTCCATGTTAAGCAATGTGTTTTGCGAGTTCATCACGCTCACCAGATCATTGTAGCGCCTCTGCAGCTGCGCCAACTCCTCCTGGCAGACAGCAATCTTTTCCTGAAGCGAGCATATCGACGGGGTGAAACTGCCATCCTCCATCAAGTCGTGGATTTCCTCGAGCGAGAAGCCCATCGACTTCAATCGGCGGATGTTGTCCAATGTCTGCATCTGCCTAACGTCGTAGTAGCGATAGCCGGTCCACTCGTCCACCTCGGCAGGCAGCAGCAATCCCATCTTTTCGTAGTGCCTCAAGGTCTTGACCGTCACCCGGCAGAGCAGTGAGAACTCTTTGATTAATAATTTGTTTCTACTCATAATCGCGCGATTAGTGTGTTGCTAAGCGAGTGCAAAATTAGCACATAACCTTAGGGACGAGTCAAACAAAAATCAACATTTAACACATATTTAACATTCGCCTTGCTAGCTTTTTCTCGGGGAAAGGTTCTTCCCATATAAACAGAAAGGCCATTCTATTATCTACAGATTTTTCAAAGGGCGTTGATTGCCTTCTGCAGCTCCTCGAGGAAACGGGCTCCGTGGCCGCCATCCATCTGCACATGGTGGAACTGGAACGAGACGGGCAGCGTAGCCATGAAGCATCTTTTGCGATAGCGGCCCCACATCACCATGGGATTGCAGAAAAGGTCGGTGTACTGGTTGACGATGCTGTCCAGTTCGGTCTGTACCATCGCCGAGGTGCCCACCACCATGTAGTCCTCCAAGAATGAGCTCTCGCAATCGGCAGCTGCCTTCTTGGTCAAGCGGTGATAGTCGCCGGCAAAGACAGCCAAATCGTCAGTCGCTGGAATATCGCAAGAGTTGATGCCCCCTTTCGCATTCTCGACTATCACGTTGATTGCTAGTCTGCTGTAGCGATATAGTTTGCCCTGCTCCGGCAAAGTGTAGAACTCCTCCACCCTGCAGGCAGCCTTGCCCACGCACCAGCACAACAGCATGTTGAACTTATAGCCCTTCTTCCTTGCCACGCGGCAGAGCCGACTCACATCAAGCGTCTTGGTAAGCGTCACCATGGGCATGGGTGACGACATCCACAGCCTATATGCCTCCGCCCGCGAAGTCTCTCGAGGGTCAATCTCTTGTTTAAAATCAGCCATTACATAACATATTAATTATCAACTATGAAATCAAAAAACCAAGGCAAACGTCTATTTTCCTACTACTCAATCAGCCATTCATAGTCCACCTCGTCCATGGCTCCGATGAAACCCCATTGGTCATCCAGTTCGCAGAAATGAAGTCCTAGGTAGTCAAAATACTTCAGGTTTTCCTCGGGACACAGCAACATATAGGTAGGCTCACCGTCATTGAAATATTCGATGCTGACATATAGGCCCTTCACCTTGGTGGAAGGCACGATTCTACAGTTGATAGGGTTCTCATAGGGGTATATCATCACCGTATAGCGGCAGCCGCCACCGGGCTCCGACTTGAATTCGAGCAGGGGCGATGGCCCGATATCCATGCCCATGAAGAGGTAGAGGCTGTCGTTGAACACTTCAACCCAAGGATTCTCAAACGAAAAATAGTATTTTCCCTGATAGGGCGTGACGTGGTACCACTTGCGGGGCGTGTTCCCCAAGTCGAAATGCTGCAATTTCACACCTTTGAAATTGTCAAATTCTTCTATCAGCTCACCCAGCTGCGTGGGATTGTTGAAGTCGAAGTCGTTGTAGGCACTCATCTCAACGCACCGTTCCACATGGCCCTTCTTGTTGTGCGAGAGGATAAAGACATCCTGCACGCAGGTTTCCGTCGAATCCTTCTCTTTATAGTGGTAGAGATAATAGCTGCGGAAGATATAGGTGGTGTCCTTCTCCTTCCAAGTACCCTTGTACTCATACACATAACCATCCATGTGCCCATCGTGGCTCTCATAGGTTAGCGGTATCACCACCTTCTTGCCGCCCAAGATGGCGGTATAGGATTCCATGTTACTCGTTTGGGCGTACCCCACAAAGGTTGCCATAATCATCGTGGCAACAAGGCCTAAAGCCAGCAATTTCGTTTTCATGTCTTGTATCTTTTCCTTTTTCAGCCATTAGTCGCAAGACGGGTGCGATTTGTGACAGGGTGGTCCGTTTTTTTTTTGCGATTGCGATAAGTCACTGTCCTACGCCTTCATTTCTCCTGCATGATCTTTTTCCACAAGTGCTTGACACCAGGTGTATACTGCTCAACCTCCATGAGTTCAAGCGTCCTCCGAAATTCAGCCATCAGCTCAGGATAGAACGAGCACATCCTGCCAGCCATCTTCATGCAGAGCGCTTGTATGCCAGGAGGCTCCTCCAGCGACCGCATCCCATTCAGGCAGAAGTCTAGGAAGTCGGTGCGCAGGTCGTCCTCCTCCATGGGGAGGCTGAGAATGAGGTTGAGGCTCAACCGCCTAACGGCCGAGCTAGGCGTAGCCAAGATGAGGTCGACAATACGGTTTTGGAGAGGCTGAAGCGACAGCCTTTCTTCCTCAGCCGCCTGCGTCAGTACCCACCCCGCATTGCGTGCCACACAAGCATCGGCATCGAAGAGGCATTCGGCAAAAATCAGCGAGGCACCTTGGCTGTAGACCCGCCGGCATAACCCTTTAGCCTCAGCCAATCCCAGCCGCTCCGTCAGCAGTTCGCGCCATTCCTGTGCGGCTGTCGTCAATCGATTCTGCTTCCCATCATTCATTGAATGCTGCGCAAATGCCGTCATTCGTGGAAAACCTGTATGGCGGGAGGCTGGTTCTGGCGGCGTTCCTTCTCGCTGAAGCGGTTGCCATAATGGGTGATAAGCTGATCTACCGCATCGGGAACGAGCTCGCCATCCCTGATCAGTCCCCACCGGGCGATGATTTTGGCCACCTGTTCCTCCTTCACAGCCATACTGGGACAATCCACCTCGGCGGTAGCATCGATACCCTTGAACGAGAAGACCAGATAGGAAACGCTCACCCCGTCGGGAAACTGGGGCGAAGCCTGTTCCCTGTCGGCGAAGCTGCGCATCGATACCGTGATGAGGAGTTTGTCGGCCTCATCGGTGATGAAGAACTGGCAAGTCTGGCTCAATAGCTTGCAGCCCTCTTTTTCAATAAATGCGAGGCGGTCGCCATTCACGAAAATCTCGCCTTCCTTAACGAAAACCTTTTGCCTCTGGGCGAAAGACGACAGCCCGGCAAGCACTAAAAATAAGATGATTAATTTCTTCATGCCTCCAATAACGCAAAAGCGGATGCTTTATTGTGCTGCCAGTCCAAATTCCTCGGCGGTGAGGGTGTAGGTGAGTCTTGTTTTAAGGATTAATCCATTGAATGTCAATCCCTCATTCGACCACTCTTGGTAGGCATAGCTGTCGGAGCCGAAGCAATAGGGACCCCAAGCAGTGTCGCCGCGGAGGGCGGAGAAGCCCCTCTCCTCGCCGCTGCTGAAAACAAAACGGACCGAATCAAGCCAGTACTCGTCTTTCACATGACGTTTCGAACCCTCGTAGTTAGTGCTGCCCAAATTGCCATAGCAGCCAATCAGGAGCGAATCCCCATCCTTCAACTCAGTCATCTGGGTTGTCAGCGAGGGCTCGTTCAAACAGTTAGAGTAGCTAGAAGAGGGATACTGCCAACGGTAACGGTAGATTTTCACGTCGCGTCCACAATGGTTGACCATCACCCACTCAACGTCATAGGAAGGGTCGCAGGAGGTGAACAGCAACACAATGGCAGCAGCCGCAAATAGAAAATATACTCTTTTCATCATATATACTTTACTTTTCTGGTTTGCCGAAATATTCTTGCTTGTAGCCACGACGGAGGACTAAGTGGTAGCCCCAGTCGTAACAAGATTGGTCATCTTCGAGCACCAACCTCTCGTCGGTCAACTCCACCACGCGTGATGTGGCCATATCCATCAGGTTGATGATGTGCAGCCAGAGTGTGTCGCCGCTACGCACGAGCCGATAGTCATAACGTTCCGGATTGCTGTATCGGCCGTTGTAAATTTCCACCTTTCGACCGTCAAAGATGAAACCGTAGGTCCCTTCGGGCAGCGACCTCGACCCAGCAATGGTTATCTCCACCGACTCCTCAGTGCTGAACCAGGAACCAACAATCAAGTTTTCTTCCGAGTATTCTTCTTCCATGCTGCAAGAGGAGGCAACAAAGGCCGCAAGCGACAGCAGGAGGACAATGATGAAACTATTTCTTTTCATATTCAAAAGAGATTAAAATCAAGGCTGATGCCAAATTCGTGCGTATTCTGGTTGGTGTAAGTGGGCAGGAGGTTGGCAGTGAAGCTTACCGAGCGCATCCAGCCTTTGGGCATATTCAATCCTAAGCCCACCGTGAGTTTCCACGGGTTGAACACCTCAGTGACCAATGAATAGGAGGAGGCTATGCGATGCGACGGGGTAAGGCTGACGCGCAAGCCCCTCCTGTTCCTTCCGCGGCCGTAGGTGCAAAAGGTCAGCGGCACATTGACATAGAGGCTCTTCACCGTTTCATCGTATTTTTCACCCTTAGCCATGATCTTGCCAGCCAATGGGTCGGCATGGAGTTCCCGCAACGTCACCTCATCCTGCTGCGAATAGCCTCCGATGCCGAGTCCGACCTCCAAGTTCAGCCGCTCATTCTGCACCAACGAATAGGCCATATCCAGGTGGGCAGACAGCGCATTGACGGGAGCGACGTAGGCGAAGCTGACATCCGAGGCTCCTCCTTCATTGGAATTTTGGCTAAATCCATCGTTGGAACCGGTGCCGCACGCATTGGCAAACTCCATCCAGGTATGGTTGCCCGTCGGCACCGCGGTCTCCATGTACGAATCCATCGGCATCGTGCCCGATACGGCCATGCCGACACCCGCCGCAAAACGGAATCGGGAGGGCTGCACGCTAGGAACCGCTGTCGGCTGTGCCCTCGCTATCATCACCTCCTCCACCGACGGGAGTGGGGCAAAACCCTCAACAAGTGCCGCAGTATCCTCAGCCAAGGCAACCTGTTGGGACAGTTCCACCTGCTGGGGAAGGTCGGCCACGACGGCTGTGGAGGCATCATCATTCGGCAGGAGGGACTCATCGCGTTCCTCGCTGACGGCGATGTTGAGTGTCGGGGAATGATGCACAGCGGCAATTTGCGGCACCGCCGATTGGAACGCAGCCGACTGCGACGGCGCCGATTGCGGCGCATGAGCCACCGGCCTATCGGCATCCCCAGAGGAGGCAGGCACTGTCGGAGTGGGCGCATCGTGCCTCTCTGCCACTAACGGGCCCGTCGCCTTAGGCATCTGGTAGCGGTAGTAGGCAATTCCGCCAACTGCTAGCAGCACCAATCCGCAGGCCACTCCTCGCCGCACCCGCGCAGCACGACGAGCTAGCTGGCGCAGATGCTCGGCAGCTTTTGCCTGTTGGCGCTGGTCTTCGCCGTAGCGCTGCAAGAGTTCTTCTATGTTGTCGTTATTCATATCTCGTCTAACATTTCGTTTCTCAATTTCTTATACGCCCGACTGATAGTGGTGTTCACGTTCTCCTCGCTCATCTTCAGCCGTGCGGCCATCTCTTTGGTGCTCAGGTTTTCCACATAGCGCATCCGGATAATCTGTTGCCCGAGCGGCGGCAGCGTCTCCAAAGCCTTTTCCAACTGCCTGTAGCGCTGTTCGGCTACCAGTGCTTCGCCCACGTTGTCGGCCAACGGCGGTGCCTCGGAAATTGGCGAGAGGCGACTCCTTCTACGCAGTGTGCTGACCGTTTGGTTTTTCAGCGTCGTCATGGCAAATCCCTGCGGGTTCTTCATCAACGACAGCCTCCAACGTTTGTGCCACAGCAAGGTGAGCGTCTCTTGCACAGCGTCGGCTGCCGCCTCGGGATCGTTCAGCATCTGTTCGGCCACGTTCCGCATGGCAGGCTGCAGAGAGACTATGTCGCGTATGAACTGCTCGGTAGTGATGGGGGAAGGTAATTTTTAAAGTTGAAGGTTGAAAGTTGGAGGATGGAGGATGAAAGGGGCTAACGGCTAAAAGGTGAACGTCTCTTGATAAGGGGCGGGAAACCAGTTCTCGATGACGAAGACGTAGGTCCCGTGTGGCACGTTGTCTATATGGAAGCCATTGATTACCTTACACATACAATTGGCATCATCCGACAAATCCCACTCTTTTATCCTGATGGTATCGCCCTTGGTTTTCACATTCACGTAAACCTTCTCAAAGCCGCAGTTCACCGTTAGGTTGTAGTGTTCAACATAGACCGTGCCGTCCTCGTAGCGGACGATGAGCGAGTCTTGGTCGTGGACTTCCAGGTACTTGCCTGGCTCCATCGGATACATCAGGCAATCCGAAAACTGGTTGTCAGAGACCTTGATGTTCGACAGGTCACCTCCTTTTTCTTTCTTGCAAGTAGCTGCCAGCAAGCAGAGCGCGATGCTCAAAACAATGATAAGTTTCTTCATGATGGCAAATTCTTTTCTTATATAACGCACAAGGGTCGGAAATCTTACAAAAAAAAAATAGATTTTTTTGTGAAAAGAGAAAAGTGAACGGCTCTAAAAAACCATCTGACCCCGCCCTTCATCTTTCAAAATTCAACCTTCAAAACCAATTCCGGCGTCAGCCTTTATTAATTATAAATTGTAAATTACAAACTATATCCATACCTATTTCGATAGGCGCGGATGAGCGAGAAGGAGAGCACCATGGCCAACGCTTCGGCGACAGCCCAAGCCATCCAGATTCCGTCGATGCCGAAGAATAGCGGCAGCAGAAAGACGCATCCCATCTCCAGCACGAGGGTGCGCATGAAGGCGATGAACGCCGACACCCCGCCATTCCCCAAGGCGGTAAACCAGGCAGAGCTGAACATATTGACTCCATTGAACAAGAAGGCAATCATGCAGATACGCAGGGCCCGCGTGGTAAGGTCGGCCAGCGCAGCGTCGTAGCCCACGAAGATGCGCGACAGCAAGGAGGAAGACAGTTCGCAGGCAACGCACACCAACACCCCGCCGATAACTACCAAAGCCAGGCTTTTGCGCAACAAACTCGACAGCTCGGCCTTATTCTGTGCGCCATAGTTGTAGGCTATCACCTGCGTGATACCTTGATCGTAGCCAATGAACACGGCACCGAAGACAAAGCCCACATACATGATGATGCCGTATGCCGCCACTCCGTCCTGACCGATATAGCGCATCAGTTGCAGATTGTAGCAAATTGCCACCACATTCAACGACACATTGCCCACAAACTCCGAAACTCCGTTGGCGCATGCTTTTCCGATAGCCCGCCAGTCGGGAGAGGCGCCAGCGACGAAACAAAGCTGACTGCCGTTGCGACGCGAATGGAAATAGATCATCGGGAACAATCCACCCACCACCATCGAAGCGGCAGTAGCGATGGCGGCACCATTCAACCCCCAGTCCAAGACAACCACGCACAAGACGTCGAGCCCCACGTTGGCAAGGCCGCTGACGATGCTCATGATGGTATTGAGCTGCGGCCGCTCCGCTGCCATATAGAACGACTGAAACGCCAGCTGCACCATATAGAACGGCATCGCCAAACAGAGCACGCGTCCATAGGCAGCAGCCAGCGGAACCATCTCGCCAGCAGCACCCAACGCCACGGCCACAGGCTCTATGAACAAGAAGAGCGTGGCTCCGAGCAACACCCCCAGCACCACGGCAAGGCGCACCAGCATCGTGAAGATGCGACAAGCCCTCTCGGGGTCTCCTTCGCCGAAAGTCTTTGAGACCAATGCGCTACCGCCGGAGCCAATCATGATGCCCAGTGCCGACACCATTGCCAACGCCGGCCAGATGATGTTCATGGCTGCAAAGGCAGTACTGCCCGCATAGTTGCTCACGAAGAAGCCGTCCACGATGCTGTAGACCGACATCACCACCATCGCCGCCACCATTGGCAGCATCGACCGCACGATTCTTCGGTACCCATAATGTCCAGCAAGCTCTATTTTCATGATTAGCAAAAGGCTGAAAGGGGAAAGGGAAAGATTTAAAAAATATATTGTAAACGATAAATTGATTTCGGCATCAGCCTAATTAAAAATTTAAATTATAAATTATTAATTACTTATAGTATTTCTCAATTCCCCCATACCCCACGATTAGCTTGTTCGCTCGGGTCTTGTCGATAAAGCTGTTCAATCGTTTGCGGAACTCGTCGGGTCGTTTGCGAGCGGCGTCGATGTAAGCCACGCGGATGCGCCGATAAGGTTCAGAGAATTGTTGGTAGTTCTCCCAGGCGACGGCATCCTTGCGGATGGCGGCGATGATATCCTCGGGGAAGGCAAAGGGGGCATGAATCAGCTCGTGCACCTGCGACTGTACCTTGGGCAGCAGCCGGCCTTGTGCTTCTAGCCAGAGCAGCCGCTCGATATTAGGCCGCGAATAAGGACTGCCGGGTCTGCGCGGAGTGAAACGTCGGAGGCCGTGGGTGCTGTCCAGCGTCCCCGCCTGGCCGTCAATCCAGCCGAAGCAGAGTGCCTCCTCCACGGCATCGTTGTATGAGAGCGACGGCTCGCCCGACGCCTTGGTAGGGAACACGAACCACACCTCCCGCTCCGTCTCATAGACCTCGGCCAGGTACTCCCGCCACTCCTCCCG
>X415_White_Rhinoceros__coassemble_38_pt1 | contig 39623 bp, 31 predicted proteins | sample X415_White_Rhinoceros__metabat2_low_PE_004 | metagenome-assembled genome bin X415_White_Rhinoceros | reverse complement strand
CGCGGCGTAGCCATCGGCGACAACCTCGAGTACGCCGACGAAATCACCCTAGGCCGCTCCATTCTCCACCGCGTCCCCTTTACTGGCTGATTCTATTGATAAATGATTGGGAACTGTTTTAATTGCTATTTTTGATTTAGCAGGGCACTAATGCAAAAGTGCCGCAACGATTTTATCGTCGCGACACTTTTTTAGGTATAGAAAATACTATTGTTAGAAGGGGAGGTCGCCGAGGGGTTCGGTGTCGTTGTTGAGGATGGAAGAGAGGGGGTCTTGTTCAAGTGGTTGTTCGTCTGGGCGATTTTTGCCAGCGAGAACAGTAAAATTATCGGCGACAACCTCAGTGATGTAGCGCTTGTTGCCTTCTTTGTCTTCCCAGGAACGGGTTTGGAGCTTGCCTTCTACGTATATTTGTGAGCCTTTGCGAAGGATTTTTTCGGCAATTTCGGCCAAGCTGCGCCAACAGACTACGTTGTGCCATTCGGTCTGCTCAATACGTTCACCGTCGCGAGTGCGACGGTATTCGGTAGTAGCTAAAGGGAAGGATGCTTTCTTAACCAGGCTGGTGGATTCGTCGCGGCGGTCCTGCGTAAAGGAAACGACATCAGGGTTCTTGCCTAAATTGCCAATGAGAATAACTTTGTTTACTCCTGTCATAATCTAAATGTTTATACCTATAAAATTATTACGTTTGTGTCGGAATTGGAAGTGCAAAGATAGCATTTTTTTATCGAATGGAGTGGGAAAAGATATTCACAATTGGGACAAATATCTGTCAATCAAACGTGAAATAGGGAGAGTTTTTAGTTCGGAGGCTTCTATGAGGCGCATATTTTGAGGCAAAAGCGGGGGAGTGTCGACATATTTGGCCTGTAAGAATTGAGCTTGGATGGTGCGGTGGGTGAGTTGGTGGCGCATGGCGGGTCCTAGTTTGATGCTGAGGGGCTGTGCGCCGAGCCATTCGGTGACTTGTTGGCGGATGATTAGTAGGAGCTGTTTGGAGGATATGGCCTTGGGGGTTTCGATGAGTGGGAATTCGTAGAGGCCTTGCCAGATATCTCCAGCTGGACGTTGACAGACGAGGAACTGATGGTCGATACGAACGTCGATGTAGTAGAAATGGCGGGTTTGGATAGTGACTGGCGGTTGGCGGACGGGGAGTTGTTCGACCTTTCCTTCGCGGCAGGCGAAACATTCTTGTTGGAAGATGCAATTGTGGCAGGCGGGATTAGATGGGCGGCACTGGAGAGAGCCGAAGTCCATGATGGCTTGGTTGAAGAGGTCGGGGTGGCGGGAGTCAATAAGGGGACGTAAACGTTGTTCAAACTGGCTGTAGGCAGCGGTGGTGGCGATGGGGGTGAAGAGACCAAAATAGCGTGCCGCGAAGCGGTAGACATTGCCGTCGATGACAGGGTAGGGGAGATGGAAGGCAAAGGAAGCGATGGCAGCGGCGGTGTAGCGGCCAACGCCGGGGAGGCGGAGAATGGTGTCGTAGGTGTCAGGAAAGCAACCATTGAGTTCTGAGACTATGTATCGTGCAGCGGCATGGAGGTGGCGTGCACGGGAGTAGTAACCAAGACCCTGCCAGCTTTTGAGCACTTGTTGCTCGGAGGCTGCGGCGAGGTGATGGATGGTAGGATAGTCTGTGACGAAGCGATGGTAATAGTCGAGGCCCTGCTCAATGCGTGTCTGCTGAAGGATAATTTCGGAGAGCCAGATGAAATAAGGGTCACTGGTTTCGCGCCAAGGGAGCTGACGGCCATTATCAGAGTACCAACTCAGAAGTTTTTGGGTGAACATGGAAGAGGTGAAATTAGGATTTGTTAACAGTGAAAATCGAGTTTTGAACAAGATATGTCGCCATAAGTAGCTGAAAATACTATGTTAAATATTTCATTTAGATAATTCATAAAGTGCATATATTCAGAGTACTGAGAAATGATAAATGTTAAAATAATCATTTTCGCGAAAAACGGAAGGCAAAAAGTTTGGCTAATCCAAAAAAAAGTACGACTTTTGCACCCGTTTTTCTGCTAAAGAAAACGTGCATAAATAACGTAAACAACAATAAAAAATTATATAGAAATGTCAAAGATTTGTGAAATTACTGGTAAGAAAGTGATCCGTGGCAACAATGTTTCCCACTCCCGCATCCACACCAAACGTACCTTCTCCCCCAACCTGCAGACCAAGAAATTCTACATTCCCGAAGAGGATATGTGGATTACTCTGAAAGTGAGTGCCAAAGGCATGCGCATCATCAACAAGAAAGGCATTCTCGCCGCCCTTAACGACGCTGCTGCACAGGGTCACCTGCAGTTCTAATTGAGACAAAAAAGTCTAAATAAACAATTTTATCAATCCTTTAACAAGAAAGAGGTATTTAAATGATCGTAGTTCCTATTAAAGAAGGCGAAAACATTGAAAGAGCCCTTAAGAAACTCAAAAGAAAATTTGAAAAAACTGGTGTCGTGAAAGAACTCCGCGAGCGTCAGAAATTCACCAAGCCTTCCGTTATCAACCGGGAACGCAGACAGAAAGCTATCTATGTCCAGCACCTGCGTCAGCAGGAACTTGACAAATAGTCGAAGTCCGCACGCATCAAAAAATAGGGCCGCCCAAAAGGCGGCCCTATTTTTTATCAACCTTAACCTTGGCTTCGACTTTGTGAAGGGATGGATGGAGATTATGGATATTCAACAATAATAGTAGATATTGTCCAAAATTGATATAGTTTTCTATTGGATGAGTATGCTCCAAAAAGTTGTTTTTGGACTATTCAGCAGTTGGGGCAGAATTGGGTAGATGTTGTCCACGGATGCGGTCGATGATGAGGGCAATGGCCCCGTCGCCAGTGACGTTACCCGCGGTACCAAAGCTGTCCATGGCAATATAGATGGCTATCATAAGGCCCTGCATGTTGGCATCGAAGCCAAGCATGCTGCTGAGGAGTCCGAGGGCGGCCATGATGGCGCCGCCGGGAACACCGGGAGCAGCGACCATAGTGATGCCGAGCATCATAATGAATCCAATGTAGGTGCCGAAATCGCAAGGCAGTCCCATGCTTAGGGTGATGGCATAGGCAACGGCGGTAATCTTAAGGATGCTGCAGGGCATGTGGATGGTGGCGCAGAGGGGCACGGTGAAGTCGGCGGTGTCGGGGCGGACGCCGTTCTTGATGGTTTGCTGTAGGGTGACGGGGATGGTGGCCGCAGATGAAGAGGTGCCTAATGCGGTGACGTAGGCGGGGAGCATGGTTATGAGAGCATGGAAGGGGTTCTTGTGGGCAATGGGGCCTGCTACGCAGAAGAGAAAGAGTAGTTCGGTGACGTGTAGACAGAAGATGAATCCCACAATGGCAAGGAAGGCACCGAGGACTGCGCCGACGTGGCCTTCGGCACCCATTTGGAGGAAGATGCCGAAGATATATATTGGAAGGCATGGAATGATGACCTTGGTGATTACGGCGGTGACAATGTCGCGGAAGTCAATGAGTACGTCGCGCATGGCGGTGCCAGAGATGGAGGCAGTAGCGAGGCCTAGGATGAAAGCGACAACCAATGCAGTGGTGACGGAGATGAAGGGAGGCATCTCAATGGTAAAATAAGGCATGAGTTTGTTGGCCATGTCGGTATTGCCGAGGGCAGACAAACCATCGCCAAGTATGTGAGGGTAGGCGAAGTAGCAGGAGAAGTAGGAGAAGACTCCAGAGAGAATAGTAGAGCTATAGGCCAGTAAGACGGTGATAAGGAGTAGTTTGCCAGCACCTTTACCCAGTTCGGCAATACCTGGAGCCACGAGACCAATAATGAGTAACGGGATGAACATGCCGAGAAAGTTCCCGAAGATGGAATTGAAGGTGAGGAAGATGCGCACAGACCAGCCTGGGAAGAAGAATGAGCAGGCGATACCAAGAGCGATGGCAATGAGGATTTTGGGGAGGATGCCGAGATGCTTCATAGATTTGGAAAAAGTATTAATAAAGAAAGAGCCAAGAAAGGGTATTCATGGCTTTCCTGGCTCTCATATCAATAGTGTTAGTGCGTGGTGAAGCACACTATTTGTTGTAGCGCTGGCAGTCTTTGGGGGTGACGCAAGTGCCGGTGGCGCGACAGACGAGGATGCGCTCTTCGAGCACCTCGGCAGCGCTGGCGCTGATTTCGGGGAGGGTGCGGATGACCTTGTAAGCCTCGAATTTCATCTTGCGAGAAGTGTTGCCGACATGGGTGATTTCACCGTAAGCCTCAATGTAGTCGCCGGCATAGACGGGGGCTTTGAATTCGACCATGTCGTAGGCACAGAAGAGGCCCTCATCGCCATCCTGCTTGATGAGGAGTTCAGTGGCGACATCGCCAAAAAGGTGGACCATGTGTGCGCCGTCGACGAGATTGCCGCCATAGTGGGCGTCTTTAGCGCTCATGCGAACGCGGAGCATAGAAGTGATAGCCATAGTGGGAAGTAATTATTTTTTGATGATGAAATCGACAAAAATGCCGGGAGTCTTAACGTTTTCGGGTGCGATGGAACCAGTGGGGACGATTTCTTGAGGTTCGACAATGACCATTTCAGCTGCAGTGGCCATCATGGGGCAGAAGTTCTGGGAAGTGCCTTTGTAGACAAGGTTTCCGCTTTCGTCACAGATGTTGGCGCCGATAATGGCAACATCTGCGTGGACGGGTTTCTCAAGGAGGTATTCCTTGCCGTCGATGGTGATTTTCTGCTTGCCGTTCTCGACCACGGTGCCAAGTCCGGTTTGAGTGAGAACGCCGCCGAGGCCTGCGCCAGCTGCACGGATCTGTTCAGCAAGGGTGCCCTGGGGCTGGAGGGTGACGTGGAGCTCGCCGGCATTCATCTGGTCGATGGTGTTGTTGTTGGTGCCGATATGGGTAGCAATGAGATTTTTGACCTGGTGGTTGGTGATGAGTTTGCCAACACCGACTTCAGGGTATGCAGTATCGTTGCAGATGATGGTCAGGTCTTTGACACCTTTTTCAACCAAAGCATCAATGAGTGCGATGGGATTGCCAACGCCGAGGAATCCGCCTACCATTACGGTCATGCCATCCTGAATCTTGTCGGCAGCTTCTTTTACAGATACGAATTTGTTCATAATTTTATATATTTATCAATTGTAATTTCTAAATTTACGATAGCGAAAAGGGTCGGAAAATCATTGTTTCTTAATGTCTTCCATTAAAAAAAAGAGCTTCGTATCCTATTCGTAATCAAATTGCAAATATAAGATTTTTTTCTCATATCGAAAAAAAATTTGTCTATTTTGCAAAATCTATGTACTTTTGCAACAAATTTCGCGTTATATTGGACGCAAAAAATATGACCCAAAGAATGAAAAGAATAGCAACAATATTGGCACTGGTGGTGGCTATCTGCGGACTTGCCACGGCGCAGGACTATGTGGTACCTGTGGAGACATGGGATTATGAGGAGATTAACGGCAGCAACTATCACGGCTATGCGTTCCATGAGGGATGGGAAGTAGATTTCACCATCGAGAATCAAGACGGTCGCTACACTCCCACTGAGGAGGATGTTGCCGAGGCCGAACGGCTAATTCAAAAGAGGATAGCCTACGTAAATCGCTATCATGAGAACCAGGAGGGCGAATGCCCCATTATCGACGAGCATATGCGTAAATATGAGCGCCAATATGTGGGTTTCACCGACATTACGGGTTGCCGCATTGTGTGGGTGAACTTTGTGTGGGACGAAAGTGTCGCTGAACGCCTGACACAGGACGTGCTGCTCACCGAAGGCGGCTGCGGCCATTACTGGCACATCAAGGTGAATCTCTCCACCGGTAAGGTTTATGGGCTGGAAGTGAACAGCTACGGCAAGGTGAAGTATGTCCCCCGTGTGAAGAAACCTGCTCATCGTATCAGCCGTCCACGTGCACCTCAGGCTCCAGGGAAGGTTCGTAAGACCGGCATTCCGCACGATCCTAATGAGGCTAGATTCTAATTGTTAATTTGGAAAATGCCTATCTCTATAAGGGGAGCGAATTGCTTGCAATGGCTCCCTTTTTATTTGCACAGTCGGAGCTTAAGCTCCCCATCATTGAAGACAAAAATATAATTCGCTTTATGCGCAAATTGATTTTTCTTACAGTATTCTGCTCGGTGACTCTCGCCTCCATGGCTCAACTGAAACCCCGTCTAGATGCATTTCCCCCACAGTCCGACCCTTCCGAAACCAAGCGGGTGGACATGGCTACGACGATTGACCAAATGGACAGCTGGGACCGCTATCCTACTTACGAAGTCTACCTAGCTATGATGCAACGCTATGTGGACAGTTTTCCGCAGCTCTGCCATCTGGACACCATCGGCACTTCGGTGCAAGGACGTCTGGTGCTTTGCCTCGCCATCACTGGCAGCGAGCCCAATGACCTATACAGACCCGAGTTCTTCTACTCTTCGTCGATGCATGGCGACGAGCTGACGGGCTTCATCCTCATGCTCCGTCTCTGCGACACCCTGCTAGGTAGCTACGGCCAGTCGGCCGACCTTACGCAGTTGTTGAACAGCACCCGTATCTATATCAATCCCTTGGCCAATCCCGACGGCACCTACCATGGCGGCAACAACACGGTGGATCGGGCATGGAGGTATAATGCCAACATGGTGGATCTCAATCGCAACTATCCCGACCCCTTCGGCACCGACCCGCTGACAGCGATTCAGCAGGAGAATCTCGACATGATTGCATACGTGGAGCAGCATCAATTCTGCCTCAGCGCCAACTTGCACGGTGGTTCCGAAGTGATGAACTACCCCTGGGATAGCTTCACCTCGCGCCAGCGGCCAAACGAACATGCCGAGTGGTGGGAAGCGGTCTGCAAGCGTTTTGTGGACACTTGCCGCCTGTATGACAACGCCCGATTCAGGGATGTCGATAATTCGGGCGTCATCGAGGGCGGTGACTGGTATGTCATCAGCAACGGCCGCCAGGACTATTTCAATTACTACCACATGCGCGAGGTAACCATGGAACTGTCGTCGACCAAGACGATTTCCGGTAACAACCTCCCGCGCTATTGGCACTGCATGGCGCATTCGCTCATCAACTATATTAAGGAAGTGCACAACTTGGACGAGGACGATACCGTTGTCGTCTCCATTCCCGAAGTAGCTGGAAGGCAGCTCTTTTTGGCAGTTCCCAATCCAACCCATGGTCCCTTCAAGGTCGAAGGCGAGCGCCAGTGCTACCAATTCGACTTCAGCGACCGTCCCGCGGGAGTCTATGTGGTGCGGGTCGAAGGTCGTCCTGTCAAGATCATCAAATACTAGCCGATGTCTCGCTATTCTCATATTTCGGCAGCCATTCCTATGCTGGCGGAGTATGACAATTTGGAAGCCTTGCTCGACCGGTTCCGTGGGCAGGGTTGCCAGCATTTCTCGCTTTATATATGCGTGAATAATGTGGAAGGCGGCTTTGGCTATGAGGACAACCAACGTTGTCTGGCACGACTTCGAGAGGTGCACGATTTGCCGCTGACCATCCTCGACCGCAGCTCTGAGGGGCTGGGCTGGAGCGGCAAGAAAAAAGGGGTTGGCTGGGCCCGCAAGCTGCTCTTTGACCAGATAGCGGCCGACAATGGTGGTAACGGAGACGAACTCGTTGTGAGCCTCGATGCCGACACCGATTTCGATAGCGATTATTTTCAGGCTTTGCTCGACACTTTCAATAAATATCCCGAGTGCCATGCTTTTGATGTGCCTTATTATCATCCACTTAGCGGTGATGATAGCTTGGATAGGGCCATGTTGCGCTATGAGTGCTATATGCGCCACTACCTCATTCAGTTGCAGCGAATCAGAAATCCATACGCCTTTTCGGCTTTGGGCAGTGCTATTGCCTTCCCGCTTTGGGCTTATCGCAAGGTTGGCGGAATTACCCCGCTACAAGGTGGTGAAGACTTCTACTTGCTGCAAAAATTTGCTAAGACGGGGAGCTTGATACACCAGTTTGACGAACCCTACTGCCGATATCCTATGATGGTACGCCCACAAGGACGTATGTCGTCGCGGGTACCTTTCGGTACGGGTCCCGCTATTGCCAAAGGAGTTGAAGGAATGGAACTGAGTTACCCTTTCTTTTCCGAAGAGGCCTTTGCTAAGGTCAAGGAAACCTATGATGCTTTTCCGAAACTGTATGAGCATGACTTGCCCACACCCATGAGCGACTTCCTTTGCCAACAACTGGCCACCACTGAACTTTGGGCACCGTTGCGTAAGAACTTCAAGAGTAGAAACCTTTTTGTCCATGCCTGTACTGAACGGGTAGACGGACTCCGCATTCTACAGTATATCAAACATCTAGACAATTCAATACTACCCACGACGGCATTGCCTGTGGATTTCTGCCACGACCCGATTGCCAATTTGGATCACTATCGGTTCATGCTTTTTGAGGAGGAGATGTCTAGGCGGTTTAACTATTGAAAATGTTTCTGCAAGTTACCTTTTGAATAGTATCCAAGCTAGGTAGACCACTAACAGGGGTAGGATAAAACTATAGATTTTCGGCCATATAGCACAGAAAATGAGCAGCAAGCCCATGACGATGAGCAGCTTGGCAGCTAATTGTTTCTTTTCTGGCAGCACTTGGAGGGCAAGGCGCCATTTGTTGCGTAGGTTGCGTAACTTCTCGCCGAACTTGCCAAAAGAGATTTGCAGCTGGTTTTGACGGCGGCCATGTTGGTCAATGGTCTCAGCGCGGACCGTGGGCATTTTCTTTACGTGCACTTTAATTTGCTTATGGTAGGTTTTATCCATGATGGTGACGGCGATGGTCAGTTTAGTGCGGCCTTTGGAGCGGTTGAGTCGGAAACGTTTGCTTCCCTCGTTGGGAAGGGACATTTCGTTGGAGCGATAGCCGTTGTCTATGGTTAGCAGTACGTTATCGGCCTCGGCACATCGCCATCGCACTTCCACGATGTCGCCTTCGGTCACAGTGTGCTTGTCTATATCAAAAGTCATTCTTTGTTTGGTCATGTCCTATATGTATGATTGGATGTCTAGGGCTATAAGGTAGTTTTTGGCCTCGGGGCCTAGGTTGAAAAGTAGGTCGAGGACAGTCACATTGGGGATGAAGCCGTGGCGCTCTTCGAATACCTGGCTGTAGGGAGGGAGGGAACTATGATTGCGTATATGCTTGTTCGTTAGTATTATGCCTAGGTTGTTGGCTGCGGTGGAGAAGGTTTCGGAGTAGGAGACTTGGCAAGGCAGCTTCAACTTTTGTATAAGATACCGCAGCACGGCGTCGTTCAATGCCAGCAGACGCTCGTAGCGCTGCATGAGGATGGCCTCGAGGCCGTCGCGGTAGTAGAGAAAATAGGGTGCGGCACTATAGGCGCTGACGATTGCACGCCAATGTCGGATATTCCAAGGTTCTTGGTAGCTGATGCCAATGTCGGAAGTCTGGGTGTGATTGCCTTGGGTGTGGACGATGGGTACAACCAGTGTAAGCAATCCATTACCTGTGACGATGTCGGCACGGTTGCGATAGGTTTGTTTGGGGAAAGTCTCGTGTTGTTCAATGCACACATTGCCATGTTGTGCTAGCATGGCCATATATAGCACCGAGGGCAAATAGGCAGTGGAGAGTATGGGTGTCGTCATTTGCCGATGATCACAGACATCAGTTCGTCGTCCTCCAAATAGAAGTCGATATTGCCTTCGTTGAAGGTGACGCGTCGCTCACCCCAATCTTCGTCGTCTACGTCTTGTTCAAAATAATGGTTGTCAGTCATCAGTTTCACCAGCTGTTTCTCGTTCATGCCAAAGATGTCTTGATCGAAGAGCGTGGCTTCGTCATCGGTGATGTCGATGCAGCTCAGTACCGGGTTGTCGCCTTCGAAAAAGAGTGTCATACCCTGCTCGTAGCGGAGCACGGTAGTGGCTTCATCCTCGGCATTGTCAATGGTTTCAACTTCAGAGGCGGGTCCAAGCAGTGCCACCACGTCTTCGATAGGCATGTCGAAACAGATGTCGCCTATTCCTTGTTTGATGTGTATCTCTTTGTTCATTATTTGTATTGTTTAAATGTCAAAATTTGCAATAATTTGAGAAAACAAAGGTACAATTTTTTATTTGATTGAAGACATTTTATGAGAAAAAAAATTCAAGGTACAATTGTATCTTCCCATTTCATAGTGAATTACAACGAATGTTAAAATTTTAAAGAAGATTTTTTTTCACCATATTAGAAAAAAGTTGTACTTTTGCAAACTCAAATTTGAGGCCGACTAAGTAGCTCAGCAGGTAGAGCACATCCCTTTTAAGGATGGGGTCCTGGGTTCGAATCCCAGCTTAGTCACGGATATTATGTTATTAAATGGGAGACTAAGTAGCTCAGCAGGTAGAGCACATCCCTTTTAAGGATGGGGTCCTGGGTTCGAATCCCAGCTTAGTCACAAAAATGCCGGGAGCAAATCTTCCGGTTTTTTTGTATACGATGAACCTGACCCGAAGCACACGGATTGCCTTTTTATTAGCGCTATTATTCATAGCGGTACTGCCCGCGCGTGCGCAACAGTCCCAGGAACAGCTCGCCCAGCAGTATTATTCCAATGGCGAATTTGCCCAAGCAGCCGAACTCTATGAAGAGCTTTACCAGCGGGCACCTAACAAGTTCTACTATCAGATGCTTTTCCGTTCATACACTGCCTTGGAACAGTATCGTGATGCCGAACGTTTAGTTGAACGACGCATAAAGCAATGCCCGAACGACCTTTATCTCCATGTCGACCTCGGCACTACTCTCATGTCACGAGGAGAAAAACGCCGCGCTGGCAAAGTTTTCGATAATGTGGTGGGCAAAGTGGGCTTCGACTCCAAGCAGATTACCGATTTGGCGCAAGCTTTTGAAGCAGCCAATATGCAGCAGCAAGCCATCCGTGTATATTTGGCCGCGCGTGAGAAGATGCACAACGAGTATGCCTTCTTCAACGAGTTGACACTGCTTTACCAGCATTCGGGCGACTTCAACGCCATGATGCAGGAATACTTGACTTTGCTCGACAACCAACCCCACATGCTCAACTCCATCCAGATTTCGTTGCAGCGGGCACTCAGCGAAACCACCGACAAACGCCTTGCCGAAGGACTTCGCTCTGCACTCATCCAGCGCATCCAGCAATATCCCGACAAGCAGCACTATCTAGAGATGATGATTTGGTACTCTTTGCAAGAGAAAGATTTTCAGTTCGCTATGGCACAAGCCAAGGCCGTTGATGCTCGTTTTCCTGAGAAAGGGGGCGAGTCGTTGATGCGCGTGGCTGCTATCGCCACCGAGAATCAAGCCTACGATGTGGCCGCCGAATGCTATCGCACCATTATCAAGAAAGGTGCTGACCATCCCTTTTATTTCGATAGCCGTGTGGGTGACTTAGAGGTGAAGTTCGCCCGCATCAACCATAATTTTCCCTTGGAAAAACGCCAGCTGCGCCAGCTGCTGCGCGACTATGATGAAGCTTTTGCCGAATTGGGCAAAAATACCCACACTGTCAACCTCATGCGCCACAAGGCTGAATTGCTGGCCTATTATGCCGATAGCCTCCAGCCCGCCGCCGACCTGCTGTACGACATTCTCGAGATTCCGATGCTACCCCCCAACGATCGCGATGAGGCCAAGATTGCACTCGGCGACTTGTTGCTCTTTGCTGGCGAGATTTGGGATGCCTCGTTGCTCTACATGCAAGTGGAAAAATCCAACAAGAACGACATCCTTGGCTCCAAGGCCAAATTCCGCAATGCACAACTATCCTATTACAATCACGACTTCCTTTGGGCCAAGTCGCAGCTCGATGTGCTCCGCGCTTCAACTAGCAAACTCATTGCCAACGATGCCATGCAGCTCTCGCTGCTCATAAGCGACAATATGGAGGACGACAGCACCTTCACCCTCTTGGAAAAATATGCTGAAGCCGATCTGCTGCTTTATCGCAATCAGCTGGACTCGGCTTGGGCTGCCTACGATGCCGTTGCCACCAGTGCCTTGTCGCACCCTCTTTTCGACGAAGTGATGATGCAGAAGGCTCGCATCCGCATCAAGCAACAACGCTATGCTGAGGCCGACAGCCTCTTGCAACAACTGATAGATTTCTACCCCGAAGACATCCTCGCCGATGATGCCCTCTTCCTCCTTGCCCAACTCAATGACGAGCAGTTGGATAATCCATCACGTGCTCGTGCTTGCTACGAGCGGCTCATCTTGGAGTATCCCACCTCTCTCTACGTCGACCAGGCACGCCAGCGATATAAACTGCTTCCTTCACCCTCACTTTAATCCTTATTGATCAGCCATGCCCACACCCGTCCGCGCAAAGAAACATCTTGGTCAGCATTTTTTGACCGACGAGAGCATAGCCAGCAAGATTGCTGGCAGTCTCACCTATGCCACACCACACGTCTTGGAAATTGGTCCCGGCATGGGCGTTTTGACCAAATACTTATTGGCTGACAAAGCCTTGGATTTCCACGCTATCGAGATAGATACCGAGTCGGTCGAATATCTCCACGACCGCTACCCAAATCTGGATGTCATCGAGGGCGACTTCCTCAATCTGGATTTGGGCAACCTTTTCAGCGAGTCTTTTGCTGTCATCGGCAATTTCCCCTACAATATCTCCTCGCAGATTCTCTTCAAGGTCTACGATAACCGCAATCGCGTCCCCGAGGTGGTGGGCATGTTCCAAAAAGAGGTAGCCGAGCGCGTTGCCGCCCAGCCTGGAAGCAAGACCTATGGAATCTTGAGTGTCCTGTTGTCGGCTTTTTACGACATCGAATACCTTTTCACCGTCCACGAGCATGTCTTCAACCCACCGCCCAAGGTGAAGTCGGCTGTGATACGCCTTCGCCGCAATGGTGTCGTGCAGCTTCCTTGCGACGAGGTGCTCTTCACCCGTGTCGTGAAGACCGCTTTCAACCAGCGCCGCAAGACGCTTCGCAATGCTCTTAGGCAACTCGGTCTCTCACTTGATGAGATTCCTGCTGACCTCCTTGCCAAGCGTGCCGAGCAACTCTCGGTCGAACAATTCGTGCTTATTACTCAACGACTGCAAAACCAGCAACAAGCATAGCCTATGAACTCTATTGTCGAATATATCATCCTAGCCTTCGCTTTAGCCATTCCCACCATGGTCATCTTGCGCGAATGTGCTCAACGCCAGCCTATCCGCCTCACCAAAGCCCTTCCCGCCACCTTGCTTATCGCCCTTGAGCAAACGTTGTTGTTGCTGCTCGGCATCTTTATTGCCAACATGCTGCGGTTTAACTTGCCCGAATACGACAATCTCATCTACTTGGGATTGCTCATTGTGGTGGCCTTGCGCATGTTCTTTTCCGCCTTCCACAAGGCCGACAAAGAACGTCCGGTTTTCGACATCAGCCGTTGGGGCACCATTGTCCTTTTGGGCGTTGCTACCGGCACCAACCTTCTATTTGTAGGATTGGCCATAGGTTTTCGTGCCGACTTTAGCCAAGTGCTGTGGAGGGTCTCAATCCCGCTCTTAGTCATCATCTTTCTACTGGGCTATCTGTCCATCATGATGGGTCGTCAGAAAAAGCAGATGCGTGTACGCCGCTGGCAGCTCATCGCCGTCCTCTTCCTGCTAATCTTCGCCGTTAAAGGCGCTTTCTTCAGCTAGTTTGTTTTAACGCGAAAGTCATTGCGATAACTACGCACAAGTTTTATTAATGGAATAATTCATGGACCAATTATGGTGATGCATGTTTTGTTCTTGAAACATGAATCATCATGAATTAGCAATGAGCTATTCATGAATTCTTGTATGCTATAATGTTCTACCCGTCTTTATGGCCTTTTCATGTTCAAGGTCTTCGATACATGATAGAGTTTAATCCCGCATCCAATAGTGTCATCAAGATTCTTAATAGTGCTCCCCAATCATCTTCGCTTTAAAACCGCCACAAAGACACGATTTGTTCACTCCATACTCGCTTGCCATAGAGAATTTCGAACGGCCTTGTTGCTGAAATGATGCAAAGTTCCTTCATGTCAAAGTCGAGTTTTGGAAGACTCCTCTGCTGAAAAACACGATGTTCACAAGATAATGATTCATGAATACTTCATGGCAATTCTTGAAAATTCATGTTTTCATTGGCGCCCTTGATAGACGAATGATGATGAAGCCACCTATGCCTAACATCGTTTGGACCCCGTCTCGGAAGAGGAGAGTGATGAAGGGTTGAGCGAGTTCGCTCTCATAATGGGCATTCCGAGTCACCTCCCTTTTGGGTATGCAAGGAGGACTTAGAAAGGTTTTGGTGGATTCTGCTACTCGATTCCAAAAAAGTTAGCTAGGCCGGTGAGGTGGAAGAGTTCTTTGACGGAGTCGTTTGGATTGACTATTTCCATTGCTCGGCCGTTGAGGCTTTTGTATGTTGCCACTATGACGCGAAGGCCTTTGGAAGATATGAAGTCTACCTCGGATAGGTTGAAGACCAATTTGGCTACATTAGGGGTAAAATGTTGGCTTATGGCTTCTTGAAGTTCGTCGCTGGTAGTCGAGTCCAGTCGTCCGATTGGAGCGATGGTGAGTGTGTTGTCGGTTAATGTGAGTTTGATATTCATTTTGTTTGTCATTAAGGTGGTCTAGAAAAATGCTTTTTCATCGAGTTTGATGACCATGCTATCCAGGTATTCTTTGCTGGTGAGTGGCCATGCAAAGCCCAATCGATATAGTGCTTTGGTGGTATAAGAGGGGTCGGAAAGTACCTTGACGCGCTTCACATATTGCTTCTGCTGCGGTTGGGTGTTGGAGTCGTCATCGTTGTAAATCATCATATCGGTGACGGAATCGTCTTTGCGTTGAAGGTAGGCGATAAAACCAGTATATGCGGTAAGGTCCTCTTCTTCCTCAATAGCTTTGTGGTAGCGGTCCTCAAATATGTCGCGTTCTACGATTTCGATATGTATTCCGTTGTGGTTGAGTGCATTGATAAGGTATCCATAGTGGATGACATGGCAATTCTTGGCATGGAATACGGTGAACTCGTCGGGAGTGCTGGCTAGCAGCACCAAGGCTTCGGCGGTACGGTCAATGGGGGAGAATTCGATGGAGGCATCCATGGAGTCGATTGGGTAGCAACCTAGTTTGACGTAGCCTTGGATAAGTTTGAAGAGTCCACTGTTGGAGGGATTGACTTGGAACTCGCCATCGGAATCGCGTGCTGCTAGGTTGCCTAGACGGATGATCTTTCCTCTGATGCGTCCACGGGATATGGCGTCGACGATGGCCTGTTCAGCAAGGTATTTGGTGTAGACATATTTGTTTTCGAGCGACTGGCCGATGTTGAGGTTGTGTTCGCGAAAACGGAAATCCTTGGGGATGCTGCCGTTGACCGATTCGCCACAGACGCTCAGCGAGGAGGCTTGGATGAGTTTGGCATTGCGTTTTTCGGCTAACGAGATGAGTTGTTCCACGCTCTTGAAATTGTCCTTTAGCATCGTGTTGAGTCGGGCGAAATGCTTGACATTGGCTGCGGTGTTAATGATGGTGTCGAAAGGCTGGTGGGCCAGCTTGTTGTCGAGATCAATATCGGCAAGGTCGGCGTCAATGACGCTGGTGCGAGCCTCGTATTGGTCATTGAACCAGTCTTCAAAGTAATAGATCATTATCATTTTGAAGCGGGTTTCAGCCGAGAGGCCGGCCTTGCTCCTCACAATGCACGCCACATGGGCATCGGTCTGTTCCATCAATGCACGATAGACATGGGAACCAAGGAAACCGGTCACACCTGTCAGTAGTACATCGCCGATGCCTATGTTGCGGATATGGGGCAGATTTTCGGGCACATTATAGTCAAGGCAGGAGTAGTCGTATTTTTCCTTTTCGGCACCTGATGGAGCTACAATATCTTCATTGTTATCACTTTTGGAAAATGAAGCCAAACTCCGCGGGGTGGAGTTCTCGAAAAGGTTCTTGAACACGACGTTATAACCGGCAGCGACGCATTTTACCACCACCTGGGCGGCCGAGATGGAACTGCCGCCGATGCTGAAGAAGTCATCGTCGGCGAAGACTTTTTCTAGGCCTAGCACTTCGGCGAAGATATTGCAGAAGGTGCGTTCAGTATCATTGGCAGGTTCGGCGCCTTGGCGGGAGGATTTCCTTTCCGGCGTGGGTAGTGCGCGTTTGTCCACCTTGCCGTTGGCTGTGAGCGGGATGCGCTCCAATTGGACGAAGGCGGCCGGCACCATGTAGGAGGGTTTAGCTTTGCCGATGAATAGAGACAGGTCTTCAATATCCACTACGCTATTTGATACCACATAAGCTGCTATGAATTTTCCGCCAGCTGGGTCATCAAAGGCTTGCACGGTAGCATTCTCTATGCCCGTATAGTCTCTGATGACTTGCTCGATTTCGGTAAGTTCAACTCGGAAGCCGCGGATTTTTACCTGTCCGTCGCGTCGTCCGACGAAATCGTAGTTGCCATCGGTGAGTTCGCGTACAATATCTCCAGTGTGGTATAGGCGGCAATAGTCCGAGTCGGAAGAGAAAGGATTGTCGCCGAATGCTTCTGCATTCTTTTCGGGGCGATTGCGGTAGCCCAAACCAACCTGTTTGCCAGCGATGCATAGCTCACCTGCTGCCCCGAATGGGAGGCGGTGCATCTGTTTGTCGACAACATAATATTTCATATTGTCGATGGGCTTTCCGATAGGTTGGTAGAGGGTGTCGTCCTGGACATCGAAACCGCTAGAATAGATGGTGCACTCGCTGGGACCATAGCCGTTGACGAAGCGCAATCCTTCGGGTGGCATGAACGGTACCAACTTTTCGCCTCCTACCATGAAATAGCGAAGGGTGTCGCAATGGGTCATCTTCACTAAGAGGCTGCCCATCTGCATGGTCATGCTCGAATGGGTGATGCGATGCTTGCAGAAGAACTTGTCCAAGAGGCCCAAATCCATGCGGATGGACTCGGGGACGATATAGAGCGTGCCGCCCGAGAGCAGTGCGGCAAAGAGGTCGAGCATGCCGGCATCAAAACTGAAACCAGTGTAATAGGCAGTGCGCGAGTCGGGCTTTAGTCCGGCATCCTTGAGGTGATAGCTGAACAAGCTCACTGGGTTTCGATGCGCCAGCACGTTGCCTTTTGGCACCCCCGTGGTGCCAGAGGTGTAGATGATGACAAAGGCATCGTTAGGAGTTGCATCGGTGTGATAATTAGGTGCTTCCGGCAATGAGGCTATCTCATCTGTGTAGAGGATAGGCACCTTGATGTCGCACACCAACTTTGCAAGTTTCCTATCGGCGATTATCATTTTGGCTTCGGCATCAGCTATCATGAATTTCAGTCGTTCAGGAGGATAAGAGGGGTCTAACGGCTCGTAGGCTGCCCCTGAACGAATGACTCCCAAGGCACCAATGGCCATATATTCATTTCGGTTGACCAACACTGGGATAAATTGGTTGCGACCTATTCCGTGGTTGCGAAGATAGTTGGCCACACGCGCAGATAAATCAGCTATTTGGGCATAGCTATACTCCTTGCCTTGGCTATGGACTGCCGTGTTGTTCGGATATTGTTCCGCCGTTGCCTCAAACCAGCTGGCCATCGTGCGGGATTCATCGATGGGAGCCTCGGTATCGTTGTATCTGTCAAGCTGTTCGCACATTTCCTCGCTGACCAGCGTCACCTCGTCGACAGAGGCACATCTGACGAATTGTCCTAAGGCATAGTCGAAAGCGCTCACTAGCGACCGTATCAATGCATCAGTATAGCGCTCGTTGTCGTAATCCGCTACGTATGAGAAGCAACCCTCTTTGAGGAAGACTTGCAGCGAGATGGGCGTCTTCTTGTCCTTGAGGTTCATGGGAACCTCCTCTGCCCCCTTGCCGCAGAAAGTGTCAAAGCCGAAATCATCGCCCTGATAGATGAACATGATGTCGTTCTTGATGCCATACTGGCGACTGATTTCCGCAAAGGAATAGAGGTCGTTCACCATGCTGTCGAGATACTGCTCCGATACCTCGCCAGCCAGTTGGGCCGGTGTGCCGTGCTGCAAGGCGACATAGACGGGCAGCGTCTTGACCATCATGGCGAAAGTGCGGCTGGTGCGCGAGTCGTTGCGACCATTGTATATTGTACTGAAAACAGAATAGTCCTCGGCATTGAACTTGGCTAAGACCAAGCCAAAGACCGACAGCATCAGCGAGTTGACGCTGACAGAATGTTGGCGGCAGAAGGTCTCGACCTCCGAAACGCGGCCGGTGGCAGAGGCCGTCTCAAAGCTCCCGCTGCCTAAAGGTGCATGGGGATGGCGGTCGCTGGCGGGCAGGAAGTCGCTGTCTATCTCGCTAAAAAAGCGGTCGTAGTGCGCTTTGCACTGTTCCAATTCGGCGTGCGTGCGTTGCTGGCTTTCGGCAGCAGCCACATCGAAGCCTGTGAATGACTCTTTTTCAATGCTGGTACCAGCATATGCCAATCCGATGTCGTGAAGTAGGATATTGATGCTGGTGCCATCGCCGATGATATGGTGCAAGTCGATGAAGAGGTATAGTTCGGTGGCATGGATGAGCGTGATACGGAAAAGCCGTTCGCCGATAAGTGTGAACGGTTGCATCAACTCCTCTTTGACTGACGCGATATCCGTGGCAGACAGTTCGGCGATATCCTGCTCATTGAATGGCGCTGTTTCATTGCTGCGCTGGTGGATGCTGCCATCGGCAGCTGTGAAAAGGCGCATATCCATATACGCGTGGGCTTCCACGGCCTGCACGATAGCCTTCTTGAGTCGGGAGACATCTATCTCCTTGTCCAGCTTGAGCAGCAACGGCACGTTATAGGAAGTCGTATTGGGATTGGATAGGCACTCGATGTAGATGCCTTCCTGCGTCTTGGTCAGCGGGTAGTCTTCGCTGGCGGAATGGCTTTCCACCTCCTTGAGGCTCAGGATGAGCTGTTCGAGTTTCTCGATGGTGCTGTTGTTCTTGAGGTCTTTGATGCGGAGCGAGACACCGAAGGCGTCGGCGAGCAGCACGTTCAGTTTGATGACGCCAATGGAAGAGAGTCCTGAGGCGAAAAGGTCGTTGGTGATGCCAAACTCGGTGTGGCCCAGTATCTCGGCAACATTGTCGAAGATGCGTTGCTGCATCTCGTTGGCGGGTGGCACTATCTCATCTGCCTTGTATTCGGGTACTGGCAGTTTCTTACGGTCCACTTTTGCGTTGACATTGAGCGGGATACGCTCAATCTGCATGATGACTGAAGGAACCATGTAGTCAGGCTTGCGCTGGCGGACAAAGTCTGCTATCGCTTCGGCCGACAGCTTGCTGTCGGCAACTACATAGGCTGCGATGAATTTGCCACCTGAGGGGGAATCAAAAGCTTGGACTGTGGCATTCTGGATGCCTGGATATTGGCGGATGACCTGCTCCACTTCCGTGAGCTCTATGCGGAATCCTCGAATCTTAACCTGTCCATCGCGACGCCCAACAAAATCCATTTCGCCCGAAGGCAGCAGTCGTACGATGTCGCCTGTGCGGTACATTCGCCCATACCCTTCATCTTGACAGAAAGGATTGGCAACGAACACGTTGGCCGTTTTCTCAAGTTGGTTGAAGTATCCGCGACCTACTTGATAGCCAGCAATGCAGAGCTCTCCGCAGGCACCTGGAGGCAGCATTCGGGAATATGGGTCTATCACATAGAGCTTTGTGTTGCCCATGGGAGTGCCTATCGGCTGTATCGCAGAGTCATCGCACACCTGGTGGTGGCAAACGTAGGCAAGGGTTTCGCTGGGTCCGTAGCCATTGTTGATGGCAAAGTGCTGGGGAGGTGTGAGCGGCACAAGTTTCTCGCCCCCGATGGTTAGTGTTTTGAGTGTCGGACAATCGGCCATCTGGGCAAACATGCGACCAACCTGTGTCGTGATGAACCCGTGGGTGATGCCGTTATCTTTATAGAATTGGTTGATTCTGAGAATGTCTAGCCGTATCTCGTCGGGAATGACGTAGAGCGTGGCTCCCGCCATTAGCGTGGTGAAGATATCCATGATTCCGGCATCGAAGCCGAAACTGGCATAATTGGCCACCTTGGAGCAAGCCTCAAGGCCGATGACCGAGGCGTGGTTGTGGTAAAAACAGGCGATGTTGCGGTTTTCCAGCACGCAGCCTTTGGGAACGCCAGTGGTGCCAGAGGTGTAGATGATGACGGAAGCAGCGTTGGGTGTGTCGAGTGGTTCAAATCTTTCGGCTGCTGGCAATTGTGCAATCTCATCGGTATAGAGCACCTCGCCCTCATATTGGTCGAGCAGCCCGCGCAGGTTGCGGTCGGCGATGAGCATTCTGGCTTTTGCATCCTTCACCATGAAGTTGAGCCGTTCTGGTGGATAAGCTGGGTCAAGTGGCTGATAGGCAGCGCCCGCGCGGACGATGCCCCATGCGGTGACTGCCATCTGCTCATTGCGAGGAATGAGCACCGAGACAAAATCGTCTTCCCCGATGCCCTGGGTGGCAAGGAAACTTGCCAGTCGGGCGGTGAGGCTGTCGAACTCACCGTAAGTGATCGTGCAGTCTTTGTAGCACACCGCTGGCTTGGCCTCGTTGCCCCGCATGGCCTCATTCAAGGTGTCCCAAACAGTCTTATTGTGATCGTAAGGTTTTTCAGTATGGTTGAAGGTATCGACGAATGCCCGTGCTGATGGAGAAATAAGATTGATATCTTTCAGCCATCTGCAGTGCAGCATTCCCTCCACGATGCAGGCATATAGGTCGGCAAAGGCGCGGATGTTGCCTTCGCTGTATAGGGCTGTCCGATAAGTTAGGCGCAGTTGGAAGCCGTCGTCCTTCTTCATGATTACGAAGTCGAGATTCGAGAGTGCGTCGTCGTTCTCTTGATAAATCTTCTCAACATTCTTCCCATTCATCACGATGTCGTTGAGGATGTTATTTTGGTAGACGTACTTCACGTCCGAGCGGATGCCGTATCGGCTAGATAGCTCGACAAACGATGCATCATCGTGGCACATGGTCTCTAGATAGTTCTCTTTTACGCGCTTGATGTACTCGCTGACGCTGCTTTCTTCGTCAATGGCCAAGAAAAGCGGAAAGGTGCGGACAAAGAAGCCCATCGTGTTTTCCAGCGGCTTGCCGCGGCGGCCGCTGTTGATGCTGGTAAACAGGGCTTCGTTTTGGCCTGAGTATTTGGCTAGTGCGTAGGCAAAAGCGGAGAGAAGCACCATGTTTTCAGTGGTGTCGTTGGCTTGGGCAAAATCCTTGACATCAGCAGCAGGGGAGGGGAGGTCGACAATAAGGGAGGTGCAATGGTTCACCTCCTTGCCATTCAAATCGGGCAGTAGGTTTGAGTCAGTCTCTACCCCGTCCAGCAAGTGGTCGAAATAGTCGTAAGAGGCTTTCAACTCGGTACTTTGGCTATGTGATTGCTCTGCTTCGACGGCATCGAATAAGGTGTGCTCCTCTTCAGGCAGTTCCAAACCGAGATAAGCTTTTTCAATTCCTTGTTCGAACAGAAAAGTAGAGGTGCCATCATAGATAAGGTGGTGCATGTCGGTTAAAAGATATAGGCATTCAGGAGTCTGTATCACCGAGACACGGCACAGTTCGGAACCATCGAAATGGAAAGGGCGTTCAAAATGCCTTTTATAGTTGGCATATTCCTCTTCCGACAAAGTGAGCAGCAAGGTTTTGGGCGCTCCATTCTTAAACAGCACCATTTCCGGCTTGCCCTCTTTCACCTCCACGCCGATGGAAAAGGCGGCATAGTGGGAAAGCACCTTGTTGCAAGCCACTGTCAGCTTCTCCGCGTTGAAGGATTGGTCAAATCGATATTCGAAAAAAATGTTATACTGAAGCGATTCTTCATTCTCGGCACACTCCAAATACAACCCCATTTGGCTGTCGCTGAGCGGCATCCGAGCTATAATTTCCTTCTGTTGAGGCATCTTGTATGTTTCTTTAAATAGATTATAGGGTATCAACAATGATTGGAATTTTGCTATACGGCAAAGCTGGGTTGGTTTCATTAGTGAACCCAACGCTCAATCTTCATCTGTTCAGCAAGTTGATCATATGGCTCTTGAAAGCGGATTCCCAGTCGATATGGTACATGGGTTTGGAGTGGGAAACGCTGATGCTATCGACTTCCACGAACACAGTATCTTCGCCGTTGCGAGAGGTCCAGATGGTTGTGAGGTATCCAGTGTAGGGTTTTTGGGCATCGTTTGTGAAGGTCATGTCGTTAATGGCGATGCTGTACATGTTGCCGAACGACTGTTCCACGAGCGGCAATTTAGCCTTTTCGCTTTCAATGATGGACTCTGCAATGGTGTTAGTTTTGGACTCTTGGGCTTTTCTCGTGCAGTTGGCAATCAGCAGCACAGCGACGACAATAGCCAAAATTGCATTCAAAATATAGGATGCGATAGACAAATTTTTATTGACAGGGATTTCCATAATGCAACAAATAAATATATTAGATTCATTATTAATTATTGTGATAAATTGCAAAAGTACAATTTTTTTTCGACATAATGATTTTTTTTTCATATTTCATTTATCTCGTTTCCTCTTGTTGTGTCTTCTTTTCCTCGTTCTACAGATAAAGCCAGCATGGGAGATGAGAGCCTGGGTGTTGATAAGAGGCCACTCTTTGAACTCCACTTTGTGATGGGTACCTCTACTGATTCATAGAAGATGATACGGGAAGTAGGCATTGAAGGAATTTCAATTGAAAATCAATAGTGTTACTGATGCTTTTCTATTATATTGATAATCAATATAATATTGATACTATAGCAGATGAATGCAAAAATGATATTGGTTTATTTAATTGATTTACTGATAATTATGGATATATGGTCAAATTCGTGGGTGAAAAAATCGTGAAATTTGCAAATTACTAACATTTTTTGAACACTTTGTGGCCTTGTTGATTATGTGATTGGAATTTAATCTGTTTTTCTAAGATACTGCATTTAAAGCTTTTGTAGAGTAAAGTCAAAAAAAAATGAAAAATAATTTGGTTCGTTTGAAAAAATGTAGTATTTTTGCATCCTCAAATCAAGAGAAAGAGAGTTGTTTGAAAAGCTGAAAAAGCCGATGTAACTCAGTTGGTAGAGTAGCTGATTTGTAATCAGCCTGTCGGGGGTTCGAGTCCCTTCATCGGCTCGAAAACCCACACAACTGGGACATCAATTGGGGAAGTCGCATAGTGGCAATTGCAACAGACTGTAAATCTGTCCTCTTCGGAGTTCAGTGGTTCGAGTCCACTCTTCCCCACCAAGCTTACCGAGAAGCGGAAGTAGCTCATTTGGTAGAGCGATAGCCTTCCAAGCTATAGGTGGCGGGTTCGAGCCCCGTCTTCCGCTCAAAAAAGGCGGAGCAGGGCGAGAGAAAAGCCGACGCTTCGAAAGTGAAAAGCTGCAGTAGCTCAGCTGGTAGAGCGCATCCTTGGTAAGGATGAGGTCGCCGGTTCAAATCCGGCCTGTAGCTCTTTTTTTATGCAAAATTTTACCGAGGACAAAGTAATTTGCCCCCGGTTGAACGCGAAAGATAATAGATTGTTAACATTAAATTAATACGTATTAAAAATGGCAAAAGAAAAATTTGATCGTTCTAAACCGCACGTCAACATTGGTACTATCGGCCACGTTGACCATGGTAAGACCACTCTGACCGCAGCTATCACCAAGGTTTTGGCAGAAAAAGACCCCACCCTCGCCGAGGTTAAGTCTTTCGACTCCATCGACTCCGCTCCTGAAGAGAAAGAGCGCGGTATCACCATCAACACCGCTCACGTTGAGTATCAGACTGCTACTCGTCACTATGCACACGTTGACTGCCCGGGTCACGCTGACTACGTTAAGAACATGGTCACTGGTGCTGCCCAGATGGACGGTGCTATCCTCGTTGTTGCTGCTACCGATGGTCCTATGCCCCAGACCCGTGAGCACATCCTGCTCGCCCGTCAGGTTGGTGTTCCCCAGTTGGTTGTTTTCATGAACAAGTGCGACCTCGTTGACGATCCCGAGCTTCTCGACCTCGTTGAGATGGAAATCCGCGAGCTCCTCAGCTCCTACGATTTCGATGGTGACAACATCCCCGTCATCCGTGGTTCCGCCCTCGCCGCCCTCAATGGCGAAGCTAGCGGTGTTAAGAACGTTGAAGACCTCATGGAAGCTGTTGACACTTGGATTCCTCTGCCCGAGCGCGCTGTCGATAAGCCCTTCTTGATGCCCGTTGAGGACGTCTTCTCCATCACTGGCCGTGGTACCGTTGGTACTGGCCGTATCGAGACTGGCGTCATCCACACTGGCGACCCCGTCGACATCATTGGTATGGGTGCTGAGAAGCTGAAGAGCACCGTCACCGGCGTTGAGATGTTCCGCAAGATCCTCGACCAGGGTGAAGCTGGTGATAACGTAGGTCTGCTGCTCCGTGGTATCGACAAGGACGAGATCCGTCGTGGTATGGTTATCGCTGCCCCCGGTTCAATCCATCCTCACCACGAGTTTGAGGCTACCGTCTACATCCTCAAGAAGGAAGAAGGCGGCCGTCACACTCCTTTCCACAACAAATATCGTCCCCAGTTCTATTTCCGCACCACCGATGTCACTGGTGAGATCACTCTCCCCGAAGGCCGCGAGATGGTTATGCCTGGCGACAACCTGACTATCCATGTCAACCTGATTAGCGATATCGCTCTGAACCTCAACCTCCGTTTCGCTATCCGCGAGGGTGGCCGTACCGTTGGTTCCGGTCAGGTAACTCAGATTTTTGAATAAATCTAAATACCCCAAAGGCGCGGCTGCGCGTCGCGCCTTTGATTCAGGGGCATAGTTAAATGGCATAATGACGGTCTCCAAAACCGCAGTTGGGAGTTCGATTCTCTCTGCCCCTGCCAAAAATTGAATATCAAATGTCTAAGTTCGGTAATTACGTTAAAGATAGCTACGAGGAGCTCGTCCACAAATCCTCGTGGCCTACGTTCAAAGAGTTGCAGAGCAGTGCCGTCGTGGTAGCTGTTGCGGCTCTCATTTTAGCCCTCATCGTGTTCTGCATGGATGTCGTTTTTGGCGCTCAGAGCATGGGATGGAAGGGTTTACTTGGATACTTTTATGCTTTGATTGGATAAATCGGGCAATGGACCAGTCTTGCTTCCCAATTATTTTGAGACTTGGTTGTTGTCATGTTTATTTAAAAAAGGCGCGTCCGGCGAGGCAGTAGTCCTGGTCGGATGAGTATAAAACCCACTATTTTTTATATACAATGGAGCAGCAGTCTAAAAAATGGTATGTCGTAAGAGCTGTAAGCGGCAAGGAGAAGAAGGCTAAGGAGTACATCGAGAGCGAAATGGCCAAGCGTGGCTGGAGCGATGATGTGCCCCAAGTTCTTGTTCCTACCGAGAAGGTCTATGTGATGCGCAACGGAAAGAAAGTTATCAAAGAACGCAACTACTTTCCGGGTTACGTCATCATCGAGGCCGATTTGCGCGACGAAATCATACCAGTCATTCAGAATGTTCCCAATGTGCTAGATTTTCTGCGCGAGACAGGCGGTGGCAAGCCCATCCCCATGCGTCAGAACGAGATTAACCGCATCCTTGGCAAGATGGACGACCAGTTGGCCGCCGGCGATACCGAATCCTTCATTATCGGCGAGTCTGTCAAGGTTATCGACGGTCCTTTCAATAGTTTTGAAGGCTTGGTGGAAGAGGTTTTCGACGAAAAGAAAAAATTGAAAGTTACGGTCAAGATTTTCGGTCGCAAGACCCCGTTGGAACTCGCCTACAACCAAGTTGAGAAAATCGATAAAAAATAGCAATCATTTCTAATCAACCTATTTAAATTTTAGATCAATGGCAAAAGAAGTTGCAGGATTGATTAAATTGCAAATCAAAGGTGCTGCTGCTAACCCTGCTCCTCCTGTGGGACCCGCTTTGGGTGCCAAGGGTGTGAACATCATGGAGTTTTGCAAGCAGTTCAATGCCCGTACCCAGGATCAGGCTGGCAAAATCGTGCCCGTCATCATCACTGTGTACGCCGACAAGTCCTTTGACTTTGTAGTTAAGACTCCCCCTGTTGCCGTCCAGCTGAAAGAGGTCTCCAAGGCCGCCAAGGGTTCTTCCGAGCCCAACCGCGTTAAGGTCGCTTCTGTCACTTGGGAACAGGTCCGTCAGATCGCAGAAGCCAAGATGCCTGACCTTAACTGCTTCACTATCGAATCAGCTATGAGCATGGTGGCTGGCACTGCCCGCAGCATGGGTATCACCGTCAAAGGTGAGAATCCCCTCGCAAAGTAAAAATTAAAGTATTAACAGTGGTAGCATCGCCAAAGAGCGATGCGGTGACCACAAAAACAAACAATCATGGCAAAATTAACAAAGAAACAGAAGGAAGCTTTAGCCAAATTCGACAAGAATCAGGTTTATTCGCTTGAAGAGGCTGTTGATATTGTGAAGAACATCACTTACACCAAGTTTGATTCTTCCGTTGATATTGATGTCCGCTTGGGCGTTGATCCCCGTAAGGCCAACCAGATGGTCCGCGGCAGTGTCACGCTGCCTCACGGCACTGGTAAGACTGTCCGCGTCCTCGTGCTCTGCACCCCCGACAAGGAAGAAGAGGCTAAGGCTGCCGGCGCCGACTACTACGGCTTGGATGAGTACATCACCAAGATTAAGGGTGGTTGGACCGACGTCGATGTTATCATCACCATGCCTAGCTGTATGCCTAAAATTGGTGCTCTCGGCCGTATCCTGGGTCCCCGTGGCCTGATGCCGAACCCCAAGACTGGCACCGTTACTATGGAAGTTGGCAAAGCCGTCCAAGAGGCCAAAGCCGGTAAGATTGACTTCAAAGTCGACAAGTTTGGTATCATCCATACTGCCGTTGCAAAGGTTTCCTTCGACAGCAACAAAATCGTTGACAACGCTCGCGAAGTGCTGCAGGCCATCATCAAACTGAAACCTGCTGCCGCAAAGGGCACTTATGTGAAAAGTATCTGCATCAGCAGCACCATGAGCCCTGGAGTGAAGGTTGACACTAAAGCCGCTACCTTGTAATATTTAATTTTTGAAAGATCATTATGAGAAAAGAACTTAAAGACCAACTGATTGACCAGCTCTGCGAAGAAATCAAGGCCTATCCGCTCATCTACATTGCTGATATCGGAGGTTTGAATTCTGTTCAGACCAGCAAACTGCGTCGTGATGCTTTCCGCAAGGAAGTCAAGTTGGAAGTCGTCAAGAACACCCTCCTGATCAAAGCCATGGAGCGCAGCGGAATGGATTATTCCGAGCTCTTCCCCGTCATCAAGGGTGAGACAGCCATAATGCTTTCTAACACCAACAACGCTCCTGCTAAGCTCATCAAGGAGTTCCGTGCCAAGGAGAAAGGCGCTCAGAAGCCCGTCTTCAAAGGCGCTTACGTGGAAGAGTGCTTCTACGTTGGCGAACAGCATCTCGAGGAACTTGTCAACATCAAGTCCAAGAACGAGCTCATTGCCGACGTGGTCGCCCTGCTCCAGTCTCCTGTCAAGAACGTTATTTCGCAGCTGCAGTCTGGTGCGAACACCATCACTGGTGTCCTGAAAACATTAGAGGAAAAAGCCGAATAAGCTTAATTTTGGGTAGGACCCCGATTCAAAGTCCAAACAACAAATCAATTAACAAAGTAAAAAACAAATTAAAACAATAAAGTCATGGCAGACATCAAAGCTATCGCTGAAGAATTAGTTAACTTAACCGTTAAAGAAGTAAAAGAACTCGCTGACGTTCTGAAAGAAGAATATGGTATTGAGCCCGCAGCCGCTGCTGTCGCAGTTGCCGCTGCTCCCGCCGCTGGCGCCGCCGCAGTCGAGGAGAAGACCTCCTTCGACGTTATCCTGAAGGGTGTGCCCGATGCAACCAAGAAACTTGGTGTTGTGAAGGCCGTTAAGGATATGGCTAGCCTTGGTCTGAAAGAGTCCAAAGAGCTCGTTGACAACGCTCCTAAGCCCGTTAAAGAGGGCGTGAGCAAGGACGAGGCTGAATCCCTCAAGAAGGCTCTTGAAGAGGCTGGTGCCGAGGTCGAGATCAAATAGTCAATACTATTAGGTTTCTACGAGGAATAAGGCCTCCGGTCAAACCGGAGAGCCTATTCCTCTTTGCTATGCAACCATGGTTTGATTCTTCTTTCCTCTCATAATATATATGGGCAGTAGTGCATTTAACGTTTAATTCTTAATTCTTAATTCTTTAATTATTAAGTCCCTTGGCTAAAAATCAACCTATCGAAGTAGTAAATTTTGCATCTGTTCGCAAGTACGAGTATCCCGACTTTCTTGATATTCAGCTGAAGTCTTTCCAAGATTTTTTCCAGATTGAGACCAACCCCGACAACCGTCTCGAAGAAGGTTTGTTCAAGGTCTTCAAGGAAAATTTCCCCATTTCAGATGCACGCAATAATTTCACCTTAGAGTTTCTCGACTATTTCATCGATCCTCCTCGCTACACCATCGAAGAGTGCATCGAACGTGGTTTGACCTACAGCGTACCTCTGAAGGCCAAATTGAAATTGTCTTGCAATGACCCAGAACATGAGGAATTCCAGGCTATCGAACAGCCTGTCTATCTGGGCATGATTCCCTATATGACGCCCAAGGGCACTTTTGTCATCAATGGCGCTGAGCGTGTAGTGGTGTCCCAGTTGCACCGCTCTCCCGGCGTTTTCTTCGGTACCCAGTTCCACTCTAACGGTACGCAGCTCTATTCTGCCCGTATCATCCCCTTCAGAGGCTCTTGGATGGAATTCACTACCGACATCAACAATGTCATGTACGCCTACATCGACCGTAAGAAAAAGCTCCCCATCACTACCCTGCTGAGAGCCATCGGTTATGAGACGGACAAGGACATTCTCGATATCTTCCATCTCGCTGAAGAGGTCAAGGTGTCGAAAGCCAACCTCAAAAAATACATCGGCAAGCCGCTGGCTGCTCGTGTTGTGGAAACTTGGACCGAGGACTTCGTGGACGAAGACACCGGTGAGGTTGTTTCCATGGAACGTACCAGCACCATCATCGAACGCGATGTGGAGCTTACCGAGGAGAACATCGAAACTATTCTGGAACTCGACGTCAAGACCATCCTCGTCAAGGTGGAAGAACACGAAGGCGTCGACTATTCAGTCATCTATAATACCTTGAAGAAGGACACCACCAACAACTCCAAGGAGGCTGTGGAATACATCTATCGTCAGCTGCGCAATGCAGAACCCCCAGACGAAGAGACTGCCCGCGGCATCATTGAGAAACTGTTCTTCTCCGACAAACGATACGACCTCGGCATCGTCGGCCGTTATCGTATCAACACCAAACTGAACCTCGATATTCCGGAGGATACCCGTGTGCTCACCCAGACGGATATCACCGAGATTATCAAATATCTCATCCAGCTCATCAACCAGAAAGCCGACGTGGACGATATCGACCACTTGTCCAACCGCCGCGTCCGCACCTCTGGCGAACAGCTCTACAACCAATTCGGCGTGGGTCTCGCCCGCATGGCCCGTACCATTCGTGAGCGCATGAATGTGCGTGACAACGAGACATTCACTCCCACCGACCTCATCAACGCCAAGACGCTCTCGTCGGTCATCAACTCGTTCTTCGGCACCAACCAGCTGTCTCAGTTCATGGACCAGACCAACCCGTTGGCCGAGGTGACCCACAAGCGCCGTATCTCGGCTTTGGGTCCTGGCGGTCTTTCCCGCGAGCGTGCAGGCTTCGAAGTCCGTGACGTCCACTACACGCACTACGGCCGTCTCTGCACCATCGAGACTCCTGAAGGCCCCAACATCGGTCTTATCTCCTCCTTGTGCGTTTATGCTAAGGTCAATGATCTCGGCTTCATCGAGACTCCCTATCGCAGAGTTGTCAATGGCCGCGTAATCTTGGACGAGGAGCCCGCTTACTACACTGCCGAACTTGAAGAGAACAAGACTGTGGCTCAAGCTACCACTCCTCAGGACGCAGAGGGCAACATCGTGGCTCAGCGCATCAAGGCTCGCCGTCAGGCCGACTTCCCCATCGTGTCGCCTACCGATATCGACCTCATGGACTTGGGCTCCAACCAGATTGCCTCCATCGCCGCATCTTTGATTCCCTTCTTGGAGCACGACGATGCTAACCGTGCACTGATGGGTTCCAACATGATGCGTCAGGCCGTGCCCCTGCTCAACCCCGAAATCCCCATCGTGGGCACCGGCATCGAGCAGTCTGTGGCTCAGGACAGCCGCGTGCTGCTCAACGCCCAGGGCGACGGCGTGGTGGAATATGTCGACTCTACCAAGATTGTCATCCGCCACAGCCGCACCGAGAAAGAGCGTCTCGTCTCCTTTGACGAGGACATCCGCGAATACAAGCTCACCCGCTACCAGCGTACCAATAACTCCACTTCCATCAACCTGCGTCCTATCGTCAAGAAGGGCGACAAGGTGAAGAAGGGCCAAGTCCTCTGCGAGGGCTACGCCACTCAGGGCGGCGAACTCGCCTTGGGTCGCAACATGATGGTTGCCTTCATGCCTTGGAAGGGCTACAACTTCGAGGATGCTGTCGTCATCTCCGAACGCGTGGTGCGCGAGGACATCTATACCTCTGTGCATGTTGAGGAGTACACCCTCGAAGTCCGCGAAACCAAGCGTGGCTTAGAGGAACTCACCCGCGACATCCCCAATGTCAGCAACGAAGCCACCAAGGACCTCGACGAGAACGGTATCATCCGCATTGGCGCCGAAGTCAAGGAAGGCGACATCCTCATCGGCAAAATCACGCCTAAGGGCGAATCCGATCCTTCACCGGAAGAGAAGTTGCTCCGTGCCATCTTCGGCGATAAGGCTGGCGATGTCAAGGATGCTTCCCTCAAGGTGCCTCCTTCGGTGCGTGGCGTTGTCATCGACAAGAAATTGTTCACCCGCATTGTCCGCGACCGCAAACAGCGCGCTAGGGAGAAAGAACTTCTGGCCAAGCCCGAGGAAGAGTACAACAACGAATTGGCCGAACTCAAGGAGAAGCTGGTTGACCGCCTGCTTATCCTTTTGGCCGGCAAAACTTCCAATGGCGTTTATACCAACCACAAAGAAGAGCTGATTCCCAAGAAGGTCAAGTTTACCGCCAAGGCCCTCAAGACCATCGACTACACCGAGGTCAGCCCCAACAAGTGGACCTCCGACAAGGAGACCAACAATCTTATCAAAGAATTGTTGAACAACTATAATATCAAAGCGCGCGAAATCAACGGCCGCTTCACCCGTAACAAGTTTGCCCTCACCGTTGGCGATGATCTTCCCAGCGGAATCATGCAGATGGCCAAGGTCTACATCGCCATGAAGCGCAAGCTGCGCATCGGTGATAAGATGGCAGGTCGCCATGGTAACAAGGGTATTGTCTCCAAGATTGTTCGCGCCGAAGATATGCCTTTCCTCGCTGACGGCACTCCCGTCGACATCGTTCTGAACCCCCTGGGCGTGCCTTCGCGTATGAACCTGGGTCAGATCTATGAGACTGTTCTCGGCTGGGCTGGCAAGGTGCTCAACAAACGTTTCAAAACTCCCATCTTCGATGGTGCCACCCTCGAGCAGATCAACGGTTACATGCGTGAGGCAGGCCTTCCCGAAAACGGACGTACCTACCTCTACGACGGCGAAACTGGCGAACGCTTCGACCAGCCTGCCACCGTGGGCTACATCTACTACTTGAAGCTGCACCACATGATCGACGACAAGATGCACGCTCGTAGCATCGGACCCTACTCCCTCATCACCCAGCAGCCTCTCGGCGGTAAGGCCAACTTCGGCGGCCAGCGTTTCGGTGAGATGGAGGTCTGGGCTCTCGAAGCCTTCGGCGCCTCCCACGTCCTTCAGGAAGTCCTCACCGTCAAGTCCGACGATGTCGTTGGACGTGCCAAAGCTTACGAAGCCATTGTCAAGGGCGACAACATGCCGGTTCCCGGCATCCCCGAGTCGTTCAACGTCTTGGTCCATGAGCTCCGCGGCTTAGGTTTAGAGGTAACGTTTGATTAATTCAGAATTAAGTATCTGAGACAAAGCAATTCTTAATTCTTAATTCTTAATTCATAGATAATAAGATGGCATTTAAACAAGAATCACAGATAAGGAATGATTTCAATTCGATAACTGTCAGCTTGGCTTCGCCCGAATCCATCAAGAAGCGTTCGTATGGTGAGGTTACCAAGCCCGAGACAATTAATTATCGCACCTATAAACCCGAGCGTGACGGCCTCTTCTGCGAGAAGATTTTCGGTCCCACTCGCGACTGGGAGTGCCATTGCGGCAAATACAAGCGTATTCGCTACAAAGGCATCGTCTGCGACCGTTGCGGCGTCGAGGTCACCGAGAAAAAGGTCCGCCGCGAACGCATGGGCCATATCGAACTGACTGTTCCTGTTGCCCATATTTGGTTTTTCCGTTCTTTGCCCAATAAGATTGGTACTCTGCTCGACGTTCCCAGCAAAAAACTCGAACAGGTTATCTATTATGAAAAATACATCGTCCTCCAGCCCGGCAAGGCCGTCCTCAACGAGATGCCTGTCAAAAAGCTTGACTTGCTCTCCGAAGAGGAATACTATGCAATCTCTGAGACTTTGCCCGAAGGCAATGACCAGCTCGAGGACACCAATCCCGACAAGTTCATCGTCGGCATGGGCTCTGAGGCCCTTTACAAGCTCCTTTGCGAAATCGACCTTGACAAGTTGAGCTACGAGCTCCGCGATCAAGCTGCCAAGGAGTCCTCCAACCAGCGCAAGCAGGATGCCCTCAAGCGCCTCAATGTGGTGGAATCTTTCCGCGACAGCCGCAAGAGAATGCAGGCCCGCGGCATGGATAACCGCCCCGAGTGGATGATCATGACCATCATCCCGGTCATTCCTCCCGACTTGCGTCCCCTCGTTCCCCTCGATGGCGGCCGTTTCGCCACTTCCGACATCAACGAGCTCTATCGTCGTGTCATCATCCGCAACAACCGTCTCAAACGCTTGTTCGAAATCAAGGCTCCCGAAGTCATCATGCGTAACGAGAAGCGCATGCTTCAGGAAGCTGTCGACTCCTTGCTCGACAACAGCCGCAAGGTCTCCAGCGTCAAGTCCGATAGCAACCGTTCCCTCAAGTCGCTCTCCGATTCCTTGAAGGGCAAGCAGGGCCGTTTCCGTCAGAACTTGCTCGGTAAGCGTGTCGACTACTCCGGACGTTCCGTCATCGTCGTCGGCCCCGAACTGAAGATGCACGAATGCGGCCTTCCTAAGGACATGGCCAGCGAGCTCTTCAAACCGTTTATTATCCGCAAGCTCCTTGAGCGCGGCCTTGTCAAGACTGTCAAATCCGCCAAGCGCGTCGTCGACCGCAAGGATCCCGTCGTGTGGGAAATCCTCGAGAACATCCTCAAGGGCCATCCCATCATGCTCAACCGTGCACCAACCCTGCACCGTCTCGGTATCCAGGCCTTCCAGCCCAAGCTCGTCGAGGGTAAGGCCATCCGCCTCCACCCGCTCGTGTGTACCGGCTTCAACGCTGACTTCGATGGTGACCAGATGGCTGTCCACGTCCCACTGGGCAACGCTGCCGTGCTTGAGGCTCAGCTCCTCATGCTCTCTTCCCACAACATCCTCAACCCCGCCAACGGTGCTCCTATCACCGTGCCGTCGCAGGATATGGTCTTGGGCCTTTACTACATGACCAAGCCCCGCCGCACCATGGGCGATGAGGTTGTCAAGGGCGAAGGCTATCGCTTCTACTCCCCCGAAGAGGTCATCATTGCCTACAATGAGAAACGTGTCTCCCTCAACGCCTGCATCAGCGTCCGCATCAATGCAGAAGGCCGCGACGAGTTCGATTTCATCAAGACCGACAAGACCTTCATGGAGGTCATCAAGGACAAAGAGGGCAATCTCCTCACCGACATTGACTGCAGCACGCCCGCCGAGATAGCCGAGCGCAGCCGCACCGAATACGAAATCCGCCGCGACAAGGATGGCAGCCCCCTCCTTGATGCCAAAGGCCATTTCATCAAAACCGACCGCATCCGCACCACCGTCGGCCGTGTCATCTTCAACGAAGTCGTGCCTAAAGAATACGGCTACGTCAACATGGTTCTCGGCAAAAAGTCGCTTCGCGACATCATCGGCGACCTCTTCACCGCTTGCGGCAATGCCGTCACCACCAATTTCCTCGACGACATCAAGGACATGGGCTACCGCCAGGCATTCCGTGGCGGCCTCTCCTTCAACCTCGGCGACGTCCTCATCCCTGCTGAGAAGGAGGAACTCATCGCCAAGGCCAACGAAGAAGTCGAAGAGGTCCTTGGTCAGTATGCCATGGGTCTTATCACCAACAACGAGCGTTACAACCACGTTATCGATATCTGGACCCGCACCAACAACAACCTCACCGAGACCCTGATGAAGAAGCTCAAGGCCGATAACCAAGGCTTCAACCCCATCTATATGATGTATGATTCTGGTGCTCGTGGTAGTAAGGAGCAGATCCGTCAGCTCTCCGGCATGCGCGGACTGATGGCCAAGCCTCAGAAAGCTGGTGCTGCCGGCAACGAGATTATTGAGAACCCCATTATCTCCAACTTCAAGGAAGGCCTCTCCGTGCTCGAGTACTTCATCTCCACCCACGGTGCCCGTAAAGGTTTGGCCGATACCGCACTGAAGACCGCTGATGCTGGTTATCTTACCCGCCGTCTGGTCGACGTGGCCCACGATGTGATTATTACTTCCGAGGACTGCGGCACCCTCCGCGGACTTCCCACCACCGCACTTAAGAAAGGTGAGGACGTCGTCGTCTCCCTGGGCGAAAAGCTCTTGGGACGCACCTCTGTGCACGACATCTATCACCCCCATACCGGCGAACTCATCGCCCATGCCGGCGAAGAGCTTACCGAAGATATCTGCAAGATCATCGACGAATCCCCCATCGAAGAGGTCGAGATTCGTTCCGTCCTCACCTGCGAAGCCAAGCACGGCGTCTGTGCCAAGTGCTACGGCCGTAACCTTGCCACTGGCAAGATGGTCCAGAAGGGCGAGGCTGTCGGCGTCATCGCCGCACAGGCTATCGGTGAGCCCGGTACCCAGCTTACCCTGCGTACTTTCCACGTCGGTGGTGTCGCAGGCGGCAACATCGGTACCAATTCCAGCCTTGTGGCCAAATACGAAGGCCGTCTCGAAATCGACGAGCTCCGCTCCATCCCCTATACCGATGCCGACGGCAGCCAATACAATGTTGTCATGGGCCGTTCTGCCGAAATGCGCATCGTCGATGAGAACACCGAGGTAACCCTCTTCTCTGCGCTCCTTCCCTATGGCGCCAAGCTCTACAAGACTGCGGGCGAGCACCTCTCCAAGAGCGACCTTATCGCCGAGTGGGATCCTTACAATGCCGTCATCATCTCCGACGTCGCTGGTCGCGTTTCTTTCGAAAACGTCATCGAGAACGTCACCTACCGTGTCGAGAGCGACAGCCAGACCGGCCTTCAGGACAAGGTCATCATCGAGTCCCGTCAGCGTACCAAGAACCCCACCCTCAACATCCTTGATGCCGACGGCGTGGCCCTCAAGGTCTACGACCTCCCCGTCGGTGCCCACATCGGTGTCGAGCAGGGTCAGGAACTCCGGGCTGGTGACATCATGGTCAAGATTCCTCGCAGCTTCGGCAAGGCTGGCGATATCACCGGCGGTCTGCCCCGCGTCACCGAGCTCTTCGAGGCCCGTAACCCCTCCGACCCCGCCATCGTCGCCGAAATCGACGGTATCGTCACCATCGACAAAAAACTCAAGCGCAACAACCGTCAGGTCAAAATCACCAGCAAGACCGGCGTCGAACGCTCCTACCTCATCCCCACATCCAAACAGATTCTTGCTCAGGACAGCGACTACGTCAAGGCTGGTACGCCTCTCTCCGATGGCGCCATCACCCCTGCCGACATCCTCGCCGTCAAGGGCCCGATGAAGGTACAGGAATACATCGTCAACGAGGTGCAGGAAGTCTACCGTCTGCAAGGTGTGAAAATCAACGATAAGCACTTCGAAGTCATCGTCCGCCAGATGATGCGCAAAGTCGAAATCGAAGAACCCGGCGACACCCGCTACCTCCCTGGCGAGTTGGTCAACAAAATCGACTTCCACGAAACCAACGACGAAATCTTCGGCATGAAGGTCGTTGAAGACTGCGGCGACAGCGAGAACCTCAGCAACGGCCAGATCATCACTGCCCGTGCCCTCCGCGACGAGAACTCCGTGCTCCGCCGTCAGGACAAGGCCCTCGTCACCGCTCGCGACGCCAAGCCTGCCACCGCCAAGCAGATCCTCCAAGGCATCACCCGCGCCTCCTTGCAGACCAAGAGCTTCATCTCCGCTGCTTCCTTCCAGGAAACCACCAAGGTGCTCACCGAGGCCGCCATCAATGCCAAGCAGGACTTCCTCGAGGGCATGAAGGAGAACGTCATCGTCGGCCACCTCATCCCGGCTGGTACCGGCTTGCGCGAATATGAGAACCTCATCGTCGGCAACAAGGAAGACCTGGAAAACGCTAACAAGTAAAAAAGTAATTATTATGGCTAACAACCGCAACAATATTCAAGATTTGAAACTGGACATGGAACCCGAGGTGGCCAAAGGCACCTATAGCAACCTTGCCATCATCTCCCATAGCCCCACCGAAATGATCCTTGACTTTGCCCAGATGCTCCCCGGCACCCAGAACGCAAACGTCCGCACTCGCGTCATCATGAACCCCATTCATGCCAAGCGCCTGCTCAGCGCACTTGCCGACAACATCAACAAGTACGAGAAAAATTTCGGCCCCATCGTCGAACCTCAGAATGGCCAGGCCGACACCGTCCCCTACGACATCCTCGGCAAAGCCTGATGGCAGTCTTCATGAGACTTGCATAAACGAAGCCGCGACCTTATGGCCGCGGCTTCGCTCTTTTATTGTGTTGCCCGCTCCCTGGCGGGGCTTGCCTATTCGCGGATAATGGTCAACGAGCCATCCTCGGCCAGTTTCACGATGCGGCTGCTGCCCACGGGCTCATGGTGGAACGACTCATCATCAGGCAATGAACAGTCAACACGCTTTCGCACCTCGTCGCTGATATCCTCATAGCATTGGGGTGAAGGCTCTCCCGATAGGTTGGCCGAAGTGCTCACTATCGGACGGCCCAATAGGTTCAGCAGCTGCTGGCAGAACTCATGGCGGGGGATGCGTACCCCTATCGTCATATCTTTGGCGGGCAGGTTGGTAGCCACAGGCTTCAGCAGCATGCTCTGCGGCATCACCACCGTGGTGGGCCGTGGACTCATCAGCAGCGCCCGCACCTCTGGGGGCACTAGCGACGACAGCATCTTCTCATTGGCCAGCACCAGCATCGACTTGCTATGGTCGCGCTCCTTGATGGCATAGATGCGTTCCACAGCATCATAATTGGCACTATCGCAACCTATTCCCCATATCGTGTCCGTCGGATAGAGCAACGTCCTGCCTTGGTACAGGGCAGTGGAAGCAATATCAAGAAGATTAGTATTCATAATTTCATGGTAAAAATCGATGCAAAGATACGATTATTTCAGAAATATTCGTATCTTTGCAATACAAAAAGTATGTGAAGTAATTCGATATTGTATCGTAAATAATTTATTGATAGATGATTGAGAATTACCCATCAAGGAAAACTTTTTTCCCATCAATGCTTTTTGCATCACGCCAAACTAACAAAAAATAACAAACAAAAATAATAACAAACACAAAACATTATGAATCTGTTATCCATCCAATCTCTTTGGCAGAATCACGCCACCTGGGTGATCTTTGCCTGCATCATTGTGTTGGTGATTCCCTTCCTGCTGTTCTATCTCAAGGAAGCTAAGAAACACCCTAAAGGACTGATTGCCGCAGCTCTTAGCAACATGGGCGAGCGTTTTGGCTACTACATCATGAACGCCATCCTGCTGCTCTTCATCGTCTCCAAGTTCGGCATTCCCGATGGCACCGCCGGCGTCATCTACTCCGTCTTCTATTTCGGCATCTACGTCCTCAGCCTGGTAGGCGGCATCATTGCCGACCGCACCCAGAACTACAACCGCACCATCCAGTGGGGTCTCGTCATCATGGCCCTCGGCTACATCGGCATGGCCATCCCCCTGTTCAGCAAGTCTACCGACGGCCTTATCGCCGACGGCACCGGTGCTTGGTGGGGCATCCTCATCTTCACCTGCTTCGCCCTCCTCTGCATCGCCTTCGGTAACGGTCTCTTCAAGGGCAACCTCCAGGCCCTCGTAGGCCAGATGTACGACAACTTCGAGGCCGAAGCTGCCAAGAAGGGCCCTGAAGCCCTCGCCGAAGCCAAGGACAAACGCGACAGCGGCTTCCAGATCTTCTACGTCTTCATCAACATCGGCGGCGTCATCGCCCCCTTCATCGCTCCTCTTCTCCGCGAATGGTGGCTCAAGACCAACCATTTCTTCTACAACGCCGACATGTCCGGCCTCTGCCACCGCTACCTCAACAACACCCTCCAGTACACCGACAAGGAAGGCGTCGCCATCGACCTCACCCAGAAATTTGTCGAGACCTCCCAGTCTGTCGTTGCCGATCCTGCCATGCTCGCCGACCAGACCAAGTTCTGCTCCGACTACATCCTCACCTTCAACCAGGGTGTCCACTACTCCTTCATCGTCTCCGTCGTAGCCATGCTCATCTCCCTCACCATCTTCTTCACCCAGAAGAAAAAGTTCCCGCAGCCCGGCAAGAAAGTTGCTGCCGAGGTGCAAGGCTACTCCGAGGAAGAGAAGGCAGCCATGGCCAAGGAAATCAAGCAGCGCATGGCCGCCCTCTTCGCAGTCCTCGGCATCGCTGTCTTCTTCTGGCTCTCCTTCCACCAGAACGGCCAGTCCCTCTCCGTCTTCGCCCGCGACTTCGTCAACTCCGACATGCTCGCTCCCGAGATCTGGCAGGCACTCAACCCGCTCTTCGTCATCATCCTCACCCCGCTCGTCATGGGCATCTTTGCCGCATTGGCACGCAAGGGCAGACCCGTCTCCACGCCGCGTAAGATTGCTCTCGGTATGGGTATCGCAGGCTGCGCCTACCTCTTCCTCACCATCTTCTCCATTGTTAAGAACTATCCCTCGGGCGACGCCTTCCGTGCCATGGATGCCGCACAGATGATGCAGCTCGGCCTGGCCAAGGCTGCACCCTGGGTCATGATTGTCACCTATTTCTTCCTCACCGTCGCCGAGCTCTTCATCAGCCCGCTGGGCTTGAGCTTCGTCTCCAAGGTCGCTCCGCGCCACATGGTTGGTCTCTGCCAGGGTCTCTGGCTGGGTGCCACTGCCATCGGCAACCTCTTCATCTTCGTGGGTCCCATCATGCTCAACGCATGGCCCATCTGGAAATGCTGGGGCGTCTTCCTCGTCGTCTGCTTCGTCTCCATGACCGTCATGTTCGGCATGGTCAAGTGGCTCGAACGCGTCACCAAATAGCAAGGAACGAATATCCTCATAAAATAGCGATGCCGGTCCATCTGGACCGGCATCGCTATTTTATCAGACTGAGGACTG
>X415_White_Rhinoceros__coassemble_35_pt1 | contig 40668 bp, 30 predicted proteins | sample X415_White_Rhinoceros__metabat2_low_PE_004 | metagenome-assembled genome bin X415_White_Rhinoceros | reverse complement strand
TCCTAGCATCCCCTAGTTTCCTCTCAGCCCTTCACTTTAGCGGGAACTCCGCCTTGAGGGTGACAATACGGCCATCAGGGAGTAGCACTTTGACGTTCTCAATGTAGAGTGTCTCATCCCGTCGGGCTTTCTCCAGCATATCTTTCACCTCCTGCGTAATCTTGCTGCCCTCCACCTCCACAGGGAGGCGGAAAGACTCGGAATGGTTTATCTCATAGCTGAGCACCTCAGGGGCATCAAGTTGGAAATTGAAGTCCTCCAGCTCAGCCCTGACTTGGATGTAACTCTTGTTCAGCAGGTCGGAAAGGGCTATGGTATCGCCCTGTCGCACATAGCCTAGCCACAACGTGGGATTGGGCAGCGTGACCACGCGCAGCCTCACCTGACCGCGCGATCGGGTGCGCTGGGGGTCGATGCGCTCGTCGACATGGACGATGATGGTACCTGAGGAATCCTTGGGGCGCAGCACGAGATCATTGCTGTTGCTGCCATCGGGGTCACGATGCAGATAGGCTTTGTCTTCACCGATACTCACCACGATGTCTTTAGGCAATAGCCCCGGCACGGAAATAGAAATGGGATTGTCGATGTTATAATAGACATAGTCAAGCTTGGTCAGCGACACCACAGCACGATCATACTGTGCCAATATTGTCGATACAGGCAAAAGCATCGACATCAAGATAAGAATCAATTTGTTTCGCATAGCCGGATCATTTCTCTCAATAACGCATCATCTCTGGTTTTATTGTTCCAATGAGGCCTAACCTATCAATAATCTCCACCACTTCAAATCTTCATTTCTCCTTTCCTTCAATTCTTTCCCATCCTACACAATAATAATAATTCTTACGCGTTATGGAAGCATGACATTGAAGAAACCATACATCGTAGCAGGACCCTGCAGCGTGGAAAGCCGCCAACAGCTAGAGACTATCGTGAAGCAGCTTTCGGCACTGGAGGAAGTATCCCTGATACGCTGCGGCGTGTGGAAACCCCGCACCCGCCCAGGCGGATTCGAGGGACTGGGCGTCACAGCCTTGCAATGGATGGCCGAACTGCGCCAGCAATTACCCTGCAAAGTGGCCTTTGCCTGCGAGGTAGCCCGACCCGAACATGTTGATGCCGCACTGCATTACGGCATCGACACAGTGTGGGTAGGCGCCCGCACCACAGCCAACCCCTTCCTAGTACAAGAGCTCTCCGAGGCACTGCGTGGCTGGGAAGGAACCGTTCTGATAAAAAATGCTCCTAGCCCAGACGTGCAACTCTGGATGGGAGCCATTGAGCGTTTCCATCAAGCAGGTATAAAAAACCTCATCGCCGTGCACCGTGGTTTCGACCTTTACCAAAACGACGGCTATCGCAACAGTCCCTTGTGGGAAATACCCATCGAGCTACGCCGCTCCATGCCAGATCTGCCCATACTCTGCGACCCTAGCCACATCGCTGGTAAGCGCGAACCCATCGCCAAACTCTCCCAGACGGCGATGGATCTCGGCTTTGACGGCCTGATGATCGAAGTCCACCCCGACCCCGACAACGCCCTTACCGATGCAGCGCAACAAATCACCACTGACGCCCTGCACCTCCTACTGCAGACACTAACCATCCGCAGCACCGACAGCGGTACCCTCGACGAACAACTACAACTGCTCCGCAGCCAAATAGACAGCCTCGACGACCAACTGCTACATATCCTTGCAGCCCGTTCCGACAAGGCTATGCAGATAGCCCAAGTGAAGGCACAAGGCAACATGGCCGTGTTCCAACCTGGACGCTGGGACAGCTTGCTGCACCAACGCATGGCTGCCGCCGACGAACTAGGCCTAGACAAGGACTTCGTGAAGGCACTCTTCGAAAAAATCCACTCCGAAAGCGTTAGGATACAGACAGAGGCAATCAAAAATTAAGCATTTAGAAAAAAGACATAAAACATGAAAATCCGCTATCTCAAACTGAAAAACTGGCTCATCATGACCGCCATGGGGCTCTTCGGCCTCAGCGCCTGCCACAACACCAAAGTGGTGGCTCAGCAACCCATCGCCGAGCCCGAAAAACCCATCGTCCAGCGTCCTGAGATTGCCGTCATGTACGGCGTCCCAACGATGGACTTCGTGGTGAAAGGCCAAGTCCGAGACACCCAGGGCAAGCCCGTCGAGGGCATTCAGGTCATCCTGGTCAACCAGACTGTGGAGATTAGTCCCGAATCCATGCAAGAGGACAACCCCTTCGTGCGGGAATACATCCGCAATGCTTCCGACACCACAGATGCCGAAGGCAATTTCCAATGCCAGAACCGCGACGTGCCCATCGATCAACAGCACCTCATCATCCGCGACATCGACGGTAGCCAAAACGGCACCTTCAAAGACCAAATGCTGGAGGTAAACTTCACCAACGACGACCAGACCCGCAGCGGAAAAGGCTGGTATATGGGCACCCGTACCAAAGAAATCACTGTGACAGTGGACAACGACGAAACCTCCGCCGACAAATGACTTTTTTCTAGGCCATGATCGACCTCAAACAAGAGCTCTGGCGTCAATACCGCCACAACAACGCACAACTGCATCCCTTGCGCACGCTATTTTGGGAATGTACGTTGCGCTGCAACATGCACTGCCGCCACTGCGGCAGCGACTGCAAGGTTAGCACCGCCACGCCTGACATGCCGGCAGCCGACTTCTTCCGCGTCATCGACAACATCACTCCACACGTCGACCCACACAAGGTCTTCGTCATCTTCACCGGTGGGGAAGCACTGTTGCGTCCCGACCTCGACAACTGCGGGCTGGAGCTATACCGCCGCGGTTTCCCTTGGGGCATAGTCTCCAACGGCTACCTGCTCAACGCCCAACGACTGCAAAGCCTGCAGCAAAGCGGCATGCACTCCATCACCATCAGCCTTGACGGACTTGAAGCCGAGCACGACTGGATGCGGCAGACGCCCGATGCCTTTGCCCGTGCCAAAGAGGCCATACGGCTATTGGACCAGGCCCCAGACCTGTTGTGGGATGTGGTCACTTGCGTCAGCCCCCGCAACTACAACCAGCTGAACGACATCAAGGAGCTCCTTATCTCTCTGGGTTGCAAGCGCTGGCGCATCTTCTCCATCTTCCCCATGGGACGCGCAGCCAACGACCCCGAACTGCAACTCGACGACCAAAGCTTCACTGGCGTGTTGGACTTCGTGGAGCAGACGCGCCAAGAGGGCCGAATTCTGTGCAGCTATGCCTGCGAAGGCTATTTAGGCAGCTATGAGCGACGCGTGCGCGACAACTACTTCTATTGCCGCGCGGGCATTGAGGTGGCCTCTATCCTCTGCGACGGCAGCATCTCGGGCTGCACCAGCATCCGCAGCAACCTCCACCAAGGCAACATCTACAAAGACGACTTCTGGCAAGTGTGGCAGGAACGCTTCGAACCCTACCGCAATCGCCAATGGGCTCGCAAAGGACAGTGCGCCAACTGCAAAGCATGGCGCTACTGTGAAGGCAACGGCCTCCACCTCTACAACGATGAGGGCGAGCTCCTCTCCTGCAGCCTCAAACGCATCGTCCGCTAGCGGTTCCCTATCAGTGACGTCCAATATCAGACGTATCAACACCGCGACAAAGCCGCTGTTTCTTCGCTCCATCCTCGCTTCCCATAGGGAATTCGAATCAAGTAAATAGCATTTATAATATTGATTTATTGCTAGTTACAATAGATATTACAAAAATACTCATCGAACAAAAGCATCCGTTCGATTTCACCCACAAAAAAACAAAACGCCCGCGACAAGAGACTCTTGCCTCGGGCGTTGCCATAGTATCATTCAACTGAAGTTTATTGTGCCATAACGGCCTCAACTTCAGCGACAGTCTTGGGAATAGGCTTGCCTAACACGCGGCAGCCGTTGTCGGTAACCAGGATGTCGTCTTCGATGCGGATTCCGCCAAAGTCTTTCCATTTCTCCAGCTCGTCGAAGTTGATGTAATCCTTGTTAGTGCCCTGCTGACGCCACTGGTCGATGAGGGCGGGAATGAAATAGCAGCCGGGCTCGTCAGTGATGACAAATCCGGGTTGGAGGCGACGACCGCAACGGAGGCTGCCCAAGCCGAACTGCTCGGAGGGACGGATCTCGTCGTCGTAGCCGACGTTGATCTGGCCATAGTCCTCCATGTCGTGGACGTCGAGGCCCATCATGTGGCCGAGGCCGTGAGGCATCAACAGGCTATGCGCCCCATGCGACACGATGTCGTCAATGTTGCCCTTGAGAATGCCCAAATCCTTGTAACCTTGTGCCAACACGCGGCTGGCAGCGGTGTGTACCTCTTGATAAGTGATGCCTGGACGGGTGACGCGGGCGGCCTCCAAATTGGCATTGAGGACAATCTCATAGATGGCGCGCTGACGGTCGTTGAACTTGCCTCCCACAGGTACCGAGCGGGTGATGTCGCTGCAATAGTTCATGGCGGTCTCGCAACCAGCATCCATCACCAGCATGCGTCCCAACTCCAGCTTGTGGTTGTGGTTGTGGTTATGCAACGTCTCGCCATGGATGGTCATGATGACGGGGAAGCTGACAGGGCCGTTGCCCTTCCAGGCCTCGCCCTGCATGAAGCCGGCAAGCTCATATTCGTATCGGCCCGGCATGGCCATCTTCATCGCGCCGACGTGCATGTTGTATGCAGTCTCGATGGCGCGCTCGATTTCGGCAATCTCCTCGGCGCTCTTGATGCTGCGTTGTTTGACGCAAGCCTTGATGAGCGGCAAGGAAGCATAGCGCTTCACAGCGTCGTACTTGAGACCCAGCAGAACGCTCAGCTGACGTTGGTTGTCAGCACGATAGGGCGGCAGATAGTGAATGGGAGCAGCATTGATTTTCTTTCCCACGAAAGTACTCAAAGCGGCAAGGTCGCCACTGTTTTCCACGCCCACGCTGGCAGCCAGCTCCTTAACGCTGGGCAACGGGCCAGTCCAGATGACATCATCGATGTCATAATCGTTGGCAAAGAGGTAGTCCTTGCCTGTGTCGCAGTCCAGCACACCCACGAGATCCTCGCGCTGAAGACCGAAGAAATACAAAAAAGTGCTGTCCTGACGGAACCAATAGGTGTTGTCGGGATAGTTGCACGATGCCTCATGGTTGCCCATGATGATAATCAATCCGCTGCCAATATCCTTGCGCAGCTGCTCGCGACGAGCGATATATGTCTCTTTCTTGAACATAGGAAAAAATATTTTTATATTTGAAAATGCAAAGATACAAAAAAAATTCGTATCTTTGCAAATCCAAATTCAAAAAAAATATTTTATTATGAGTCCAAACGAATTAAAACTCAACCCAAACCGCCTCGTGGCGTTCCTGCAAAAACCTATGGCAGAGTTCACCAAGGCAGATATCCTCAAGGTCATCGAGGAGTTTGAAATCGAGATGATCAAGTTCCGTTATATGGCAAATGACGGTCGCCTGAAGACGCTAAATTTCGTCATCAACAGCCTCGAACACGCCGATGAGGTCCTCACCTCCGGCGAGCGCGTCGACGGCAGCAGCCTCTTCCCCTTCCTCGAAGCCGGCAGCAGCGACCTCTATGTCATCCCCCGCTTCCGCACCGCCTTCATCGACCCCTTTGCCGACATCCCCACGCTCGACATTCTCTGCAATTTCTACACCAAGGATGGTGAGCCCTTCGAGATGGCTCCCGAGTACACCCTCGCCAAGGCTGGCAAGGCTTTCCGCGAGACCACTGGTGGCATGGAGTTCGAGGTGATGGGCGAACTGGAATACTATGTCATCGCCCCCAAGGAGGATTCCTATCTTCCTGCCGACCAGCGCGGCTACCACGCCAGCAGCCCCTTCTGCAAATTTGAGAATTTCCGCACCGAGGCCATGAAGCTCATCGCCGAGGCTGGCGGACTGATTAAATACGGCCACAGCGAAGTGGGCAACTTCTGCGTGGGCGACACCATGTACGAGCAGAACGAAATTGAGTTCCTCCCCACCACCCTGGAAGACGCTGCCGACCAGCTCGTCATCGCCAAGTGGATTATGCGCGAACTCGGTTACCAGTACGGCATCACCGTCACTTTCGCACCCAAGATTACCGTGGGCAAGGCCGGCAGCGGCATGCACATCCACACGCGCATCTCCAAAGACGGCAAGAACATGTACATCAGCGAAAACGGCCTCACCGACATTGCCCACAAGGCCATCGCCGGCATCCTCAACCTCGCCGGCTCCCTCACCGCTTTCGGTGACACCAACCCCACCAGCTACTTCCGCCTGGTGCCGCACCAGGAGGCTCCCACCAACATCTGCTGGGGCGACCGCAACCGCAGCGCCATGGTGCGCGTACCCCTCGGCTGGACCAAGGGCAGCGGCAACATGATGGCTCATTGCAACCCACTGGAAAAGAACGAAGAAGTGGACTTCAGCCACAAGCAGACCATCGAGCTCCGCACCCCCGACGGCAGCGCCAACGTCTACCTGCTCCTCGCCGGCATGACCGTTGCCGCCCGCCACGGCTTCGAGATGGAAAACGCCGTCCAATATGCCAAAGACCGCTATGTCAGCGTCAACATCTTCGAGCATGAGGATGTCCTCAAACGCCTCGACGTGCTGCCCGACAGCTGCGCCGCCAGCGCCGACCTCCTTGAGCGCGACCGCGCCATCTACGAGGAAAAAGGCATCTTCGCCCCCGCCCTCATCGACGGCATCCTCAAAGATCTCCGTTCCTTCAACGACCGCACCCTCCGTGCTGACATCGGCAACGACTCGCAGAAAATCCTCGAACTCGTTGAGTCCTTCATGCACTGTGGCTGATAATACTCTTTTCCTCCTCCTTGGAGGCAACCAGGGCGACCGCGCAGCCCTGCTGCAGCAAGCGACAGACCTCATACGGCAACGCATAGGGCCTGTCGCTCTTGTGTCACCTATTTTTGAGACTGCTCCTTGGGGTACCTTCGCCCCAGGCGAGCAGCCTCTTAACTTCTACAACATGGCACTCCAAGTCGTCACCCGGCTCGACCCCTACCAAGCCTTGCGGGAAGCCTTGGAGATTGAACGCCTCCTCGGCCGCAGCCGACAGGATATGCCTACCAACGATGCCGTAAGGCACTATGCCAGCCGTCCCATCGACATCGACCTCATCTTCTTCAACGGACAGGTCATCCACGACCCGCCGACGCTCATTCTCCCCCACCCTAGGATGCACCTCCGTCGTTTTGTCCTAGAGCCCCTCTGTACCATCGCGCCCCAATTCATTCACCCTATTTTCAACAAAACGCTCTCACAATTATTAGCCGAATGCATAGACAAATCTTCCTGTTCCTGTCACTCATCCTGCTGATGCCGCTGGCATCTGTGGCCCAACGCACTATATCAGGAACCATCACGGACCAAGCCACCGGCGAGACTCTCATCGGTGCCACCATCCTTGAAACTGGCAGTGGCAAAGGCACCACCACCGATGTCAACGGTCGTTACACCCTCACTGTCAAAAACGCCAGCATCATCCTGCGCATCACTTTCGTAGGCTACGAGCCCATCTACGACACCATCGAACTCAAATCCAACACTGTACGCAACTACAAACTACACCCTAGCGTCCAGTTGCAGGAGGTCGTGGTAAAAGCGCAACGCATCAACTCACGCGAATCGTCACAGATGTCGGCTATCGAAATACCCGTCGAGCAGCTCAAAGCCGTGCCTGTTCTTTTCGGCGAAGCCGATATCATGAAGGCAATCCAACTGCTTCCCGGAGTGCAGTCGGGCAATGAGGGAACGGGAGGAATGTACGTCCGTGGCGGCGGCCCCGATGAGAACCTCTTCCTACTAGACGGCATCCCACTATACAACGTCAACCACCTCGGCGGATTCTTCTCTGCATTCAACGCCGACGCTGTCAAGAACGTCACCCTCTATAAGGGCAGCTTCCCTGCTCGTTTCGGAGGCCGACTCTCCAGCGTCCTCGACGTCACCACCAACAACGGCAACGACAAGCAGATGCATGGCAATGCCTCCATCGGCTTCATCTCTGCCAAAGTCAGCCTTGAAGGTCCCATCGTCAAGGAAAAGACCACCTTCTGCTTCTCCGCTCGCCGCACCTATGCCGACTTCTTGCTGCAACCCCTCGTAAAACGGCTTGCCACCGACGTCGACGGCAAGACCAAGCTCCTTGCCGGTTATTATTTCTATGACCTCAACGCCAAAGTCACCCATAGGTTCTCCGACCGCAGCAGACTCTATGCCACCTTCTACTGGGGCGACGATGACGTATACACCAGGGTGCGCACCGTGAGCAGCCTCGCCGAAGACCAATATCTCGAATATGCCAACAACTGGGGCAACCTCGTGGGTGGCCTTCGCTGGAACTACACCCTCGGTCCCAAATTGTTCATGAACCTCACTGCATCCTACACCCAATACACCAACCGCATGGACGGCGGCATCGAGAAGATTGCCATCCTCGATGACGGCTCCGAGCAGACCTCTACCATGAGCGGCGATTACCTCTCCAGCATCCGCGACCTTACCGCCAAGCTCGATTTCTCGTACACACCAACCCCAGAACACAACATCCAGTTCGGCAGCTACGCCACCCATCACTGGTTCCGTCCCAGCGTGGCTAGCGCCAGCGTCGACTATTTCGATCAGATACAGATGAACCAAGCCTGGCAGATGGATACCACCGTACAGGATGCCCGAGTCACCGCCAACGAAGTAGTGGCTTTCGCCGAAGACGACTGGAGCATCAACGACATCATCAAGCTCAACTATGGTCTCAACTTCAGCGGTTTCGCTGTCGAAAACTCCTTCTATCCCTCCCTCCAACCCCGCATTTCAGCACGCGCACTTCTAGGCGAAGACTTCTCCATCAAGGTCGGCTATGCCTATATGTCTCAGTACATGCACTTGCTCTCCACTACCAGCGTGAGCATGCCCACCGACCTTTGGGTGCCATCCACCGACCGCATTAAGCCCATGTCAGCCCACCAAGTGGCTGCGGGACTATGCTACCAAATGTCTCTCGTGGCTGACTTCTCCATAGAGGCTTACTATAAGAAGATGAGCAATCTCATCGAATATCGCGACGGAGTCACTGCCTTCGGCACCTCCCGGGGATGGGAAGACCTCGTCTGTGCCGGCGACGGCTGGACCTACGGCGTCGAACTCCTCGCCCAGCGCAACTTCGGCGATCTCACTGGCTGGGTGGCCTACACCTGGAGCCGCACCACACACCTCTTCGACCGCCCTGGTGAAGAACTCAACAACGGCAACCCATTCCCTGCCAAATACGACCGCCGTCACGATTTTTCTATCGTTCTGACATACAAACCCAACGACAAGTTTGACGTCTCCGCCACCTGGGTCTTCTCCACCGGCAACACTGCCACGCTGGCCATGCAACGCTATGCCCGTGCCTCCGACGACCCTGAGGACTACACCAACTCCACCAATATCCTCAACTCGCTCTCCCACGTCAGCAGCCGCAACAATTTCCGCATGCCCAACTACCACCGCGCCGATGTGAGCGTAAACTTTCACCGCAACTTCAAAAAGAAGAACCTCCATCGTACCCTCAATTTCAGCGTCTACAACCTATACAACCACGCCAACCCCTACCTAACCTACACCAGCAGCTCATACAGCTACCAAGGCTACGGGAAAGCTCTCGTGCAACTCTCCATCTTCCCCATTCTGCCATCCGTTGCCTATACCTTATATTTTTAAACAGACACATAACACCGCCTTAATCATGAAACGTCTATTGCCCTATATGCTGCTCCTCGCCTTTGCACTCTCCGCCTGCGAGAAGGTCATTGAATTCGACACCACCATGTCTCAGCAAGAACTGGTGCTCAATGCCGTACCTTCTGCTGGAAAGCAACTTTTCGTCAATTTCTCCTATAGCTTTTTCTTTATCGATACCACCGCCAACCAGCCTGTTCCCAATGCCGACATGGTTGTCAGCGTCAACGGAATTGACTACCGCCCAATCCAGCATGTCGACTGCAACTATTTCTTCGACTATACGTTGCAAGAGAACGACAGCCTCAGCATACGCATTGACTGCGGCGACCAACAAGTCACCGCACACACCCATGTGCCGCTAATGCCCGACATCAGCAATCCTCAGGCCTTCACCAACGACTCTGGCGCATTCCACCTCATGATTGTAAATTTTAATATCAACGACCATCCCGGCTACAAGGATTACTACTATATCTCCCTGCAGGAACGCGATAGCGGCTGCCGCTATAGTCCCTATTTCGACCGCTACGACACCATCGACACCATCCACACAGCCTTGTTCTTCTGCAACGATCAGGCTATGATAAATCCAGAAGCATTAGCTGAAATGTCTATCGGTGGATTTGTCCCTTGCAGCGCGCTACTTTCTAGCGACAAGAACATCGAAGGCCAGACCCACAACACGACCATGATGCTCATGCTTTTGCGCGACACCAACGAACTAGCTGGCTACATTCACCAATACACGCTCTGTGTGGAATCTGTCACATACGACCGTTACCGCTACCTCAGCCAGTCCTCTGCTACTGCCAGCCTAATGTCGATGATTACCGAGCCCCCAGAGGTATACAGCAATGTCGAAGGTGCCCTAGGCATCTTCGCTGGCAATGCCAAGCAGACCTTTCCGCTCCTCACTATCTCCTACGACCCCATTCGAAAAAGTTTCAAGGACATGCCGCTCAAACGGCGCCGATAGCCTCCCCCATGCGCATCTACCTCATTGGATATATGTACAGCGGAAAGACTACCGTCGGGCACCAGTTGGCACGCCAGCTTGGCTATGATTTTGTGGACTTAGACCAGCTTTTCGAAGCCAAATACAAAACCTCCATCCCTATCTTCTTCCAACGTTACGGTGAAGCCGCCTTCCGACAGCTCGAGCGGCAGATGTTGCACTCCACGGCCGACCTCGACAATGCGGTCATCTCCACCGGCGGCGGCACCCCTTGCCACTTCGACAATATGCAGTGGATCCTACAGCACGGCACCTCCGTGTATCTCGACACAACCCTCGACACTATCCTATTCCGCGCCGCCAATTCCCGGAAGCAGCGTCCCATCCTTGCCGACAAGACCGATGAAGAGCGCCGCCTCTTTATCTCCCAGCAACTCTCCCAACGCAGTCCATACTACGCACAAGCCAACATCACCTTCTCCCCCGACCAGCAAACCATCGCAGAACTAACCGCAAAACTGAATATTGGTTAACTTAGCGGTTATCTCTTCCAACTAGTAATTCCTAGCCCACTAAGAAATTCTGGGATTTCCAAGGACATCCTAGTCCCCTTAGTTTCCCTAGGCGAAAAACAAGGGGGGCCGCCCGATTGGGCGGCCCCCCTATTATAGAAGGGTTGTGAAAGTCTAGGATTAGACAATACCCTGGGCCATCATAGCCTTGGCAACGCGCATGAAACCAGCGACGTTAGCGCCCTTGACGTAGTTGATGGAACCATCAGCCTGACGACCGTACTCAACGCACTGAGCATAGATGTCGCTCATGATCTTCTTGAGTTTCTCGTCGACTTCCTGAGCGGTCCAGTTGATGTGACCAGCATTCTGGCAGATTTCGAGGCCGGAGGTGGCAACACCACCAGCGTTGACAGCCTTACCGGGGCCGAAGGGAACCTTAGCACCCTGGATAGCGGCAATAGCGCCGGGCTGGCAGCCCATGTTGGAGACCTCAGCAACATACTTCACGCCATTGGCGAGGAGCATCTTAGCATCTTCCTCAGCGAGTTCGTTCTGGAAAGCGCAGGGCATAGCGATGTCGCACTTCACAGTCCAAGCCTTCTTACCGGGGGTGAAGATAGCCTTGCCGGGGAATTTGTCGGCCATATCCTGAACCTTGTTGCGGTTGGAAGCACGCATGTCAAGCATGTAGTCGATCATTTCCTTGTTGATGCCTTCGGGGAGTTCGCAAACACCGTCGGGACCAGAGATAGCGACAACCTTAGCGCCGAACTCGGTGGCCTTCTGAGCAGCACCCCAAGCAACGTTACCGAAGCCGGAGAGAGCAATTCTCTTGCCTTCGAGGGTATCGCCCTTCTCTTCAACCATGTGCTTCACATAGTAGACAGCGCCGAAACCGGTAGCTTCGGGACGCATGAGGGAACCACCCCAGCCGTAGCTCTTACCAGTGAGAGCGCCAGTGCTGTGCTCGCGAGCGAGTTTCTTGTACATACCGTACATGTAGCCGATTTCGCGGCCACCAACGCCTACGTCACCAGCGGGGCTGTCCTGATCGGGACCAATATTGCGCCAGAGTTCAGTGATGAAGGCCTGGCAGAAACGCATAATTTCAGCGTCGCTCTTTCCAGTGGGGTCGAAGTCGGCACCGCCCTTACCACCGCCGAGAGGCAGGTTGGTGAGGCTGTTCTTGAAGATCTGCTCGAAACCGAGGAACTTCAGCATGGACTCGTTCACCTTGGGGTGGAAGCGGAGACCGCCCTTATATGCGCCGAGAGCGGCGTTGTACTGGACGCGATAACCGAGGTTAACCTGGGTCTGACCCTTATCGTCAACCCACACAACGCGGAATTTGAAGATACGGTCGGGCTCAACAATGCGCTCAACGATCTTAGCGGCCTCATATTCGGGGTGCTTGTTATATTCTTCTTCGATGGTCTCGAGGACCTCGCGAACGGCCTGTAAGTACTCGTTTTCACCAGGATGTTTGGCTTCCAGGTTAGCCATAATTTCGTTTACTTTCATGATATTGAATGTTTTATATTAACGTTTATGTTTCTTTTCGGTTCACAAATGTACGACATTATTTTCAATCAGCAACATTTTTTTTTGTTAAAATTTCTTTTACTTTTTGAACAATGACGTATTTTATTACAATACAACAACTTATGCTAGAGATAGCAGGTATTTAGGAAATTGAGTAATCTAGGTCTCACATAGTCTCGTTCTTCGAGGTGGGCCATGTGCGCCACATTGTCAAGGATGAGCAGTTCGGCATGTCTGGCAGCGAGTGCCTGGCCGAGAGCCAGCTCAATGGGTATGCGTGGGTCGTCGTGCCCATAGATGAACAGCACGGGGACCTCAAGTTCGTGAAGCGTCTTCAGCCTCGAAGGACGACAAGCCATGCCACGCTGGGCCGCAATGATACTCTCCACCTTGGTATCCAAGCATTGATCTTGCAAATCCTTTATTTCCAAATCCAGCATCAGTCGTTTGGAGGGATGGAATAGTGGCGGGATAAATCCTACGATATAGCTGGCGCGGTTCTTGCACACCAAGTCGCAAGTCTCCATGCGCGCCTCTATCTTCTCCTCAGTGTCAGGAAGACCATGCGAATGCAGTAGTCCGAGCCCGCGGAGATAATGGGGATAAAGATCTGCAAAGGCCAAAGCGACATAGCCGCCCATCGAGTGGCCCACCATGACACATTGGTCGACATGGGCAGCGTCAAGCACCGCCTTCACAGCTTTTGCCATCAAATCCATGGTATGCACCTCGGCGATGCACTGACTCTGCCCATGGCCGGGCAAATCGATGGTGATGACACGCAGTTGACGCATATAGGAAAGCACGTACGGACTCCATACATCTAGACTTTGAAGATAGCCATGCAGCAAAACTAATGTCTGCTTATGCTCCCTTCCCTCATCTCGATAATGCAGCGTATGTCCCTCAAAAACAATTGTTTTATGTTGTTCCATGATGCGTTTTAATCCATTAATTTAGAAAGCAAAGATACTATTTTTTTTTATAATATTAGCTTTTTTTCATCATTTTTTTCCTTTTTTTTAATTTTTTTGCTTTTACCCACATTAAGAGCATTTCTAGTGTAGCCACTTCTCGACGAACCCAGTACCCCTGGGCCAGTTTGGTCACCCCCCCCATAAAAAATCTTAATTCTTAATCCTAGTAGAATCTCACCAACACCTCAGTCGCAGGCTCTTTGCCTTTATATTGAACATTGCCATATGCAGATAGATGTATGCGCGAAGGGTCTATGCTGTATTCTTCCGACAGATAGGTGCGCAGTGCCTTACCGCGCTCTAGGGAAAGCTCATAGCACTGGCGGTCATCCTTTCCTGGAACATTAACTACAATTTCCACCTGGCTATCCGTATTCTGCTGGAGGAAATGTGCAACACACCACAACTCGTCTTCTGCCAGTTCTTGGAGCAATGTCGTCTCTCCACGGAAATGGACCAAAGGCAATGGGAACGTGCGCGGCTCTTGGACAAGCTGTTCATAGCTATACCCAATTAGAGAAGTGATGCCCAAGCTATTGGGGCGCACCAACGCAGTGGGTACATATTGCTTGTAGGCATATGCTAGAACTGCATACTCCTTGCCTTTGAGGACGGAGAACGACTGCAACGAGTCAATGTCGGCTGCCGCCAAAGAGACCTGAACCATGCCTTTGCGTGTGTCGGCAAGGCTCATGCGATAGAGGGTGAGCGCAAGGTTGCTGACATCCACCACAATGGTGCGGTAAGCACTGGCGGTGTCATGCTGGGTGGCAAAACTGCTGCAGCTCTTCTTATCTGCCGAGGTGGTAGAGGTGACGAAAATCTTTCTCTCATTGTCGCCGAAGGCGATGGTTGACTCATCGAAGGCACCGTTGACAGTCTTCCCCAAGTTGACGGGTTCCGACCAATGGCGCCAGTCGCCGACATCGTTACGATTCACTTGATAGACATCTCCATAGCCCAAACCGCGGGCATCGGTGATGAAATAGAGTGTCTTCAGATTGCGGCTCAGCAAGGGGCTTCGCTCGCAGTATGGGCTGTTGACGGGGCTGCCTAGATTGACGGCATCACCCCAATGGCTGCCATCGAATGGGATGAAATAGAGGTCTGTGGCCAGTGCCGTATCGCCATGGTAGTAGCTGCGCGACATATTGACGTTCATGCCGTCGGGGCGGTCCGAAGCAAGGAGCATGCCGCTGCCGTCCTCGAGCATGAAGGCATCTGTCTCCACATGGGAAGTATTAACTGGCGCGGGAAATCTGTGGGTCACCTGCCAAAGGGTATCTGAGAGCACATCGGCTGACCATATGTCGCCGTTGATGCCAAGCAACACCTTGGCACCATGGCTGTAGAAGTTGAATACCTGCGGCACTACTTCGCAGCCGGCAATGGTCACATTGGTAGCATAACGATAGCCCTTCTTGTCAGCTTGCGCCAAGCTCACCACCTGTCGGCCATGCTGGATGCGGTTGCAAGCAACATATCCCTTGGGATGTGGTACGACACGGGCAATGCTGTCTGCTGGCAGCACCGTCAACATCGCAGGCCCGCTACCGGAAAGGATGGTGGAGAGTTCTGCATACTGTTTCTGGCACAGGTCTTCAAAGCAGATTTCAAAATACTGCATGCGCCGCTTGGCTCCATTCCAGTCCTTGCGGACAATAAGCTGCTGCAAGATACGCTGCAAGGCCACATACGAAACCTTGCGGCCCGTTAGGAGGCGCACGACGCTGGTCATCGTGTCGAAATCGCGCTCAACGTATGGCTTCATCAAGTCAAAAGAGTCAATGCGGCTGCCGCGCTCTAAATCCATTCGGAGGGTGTGAACGAACCGATAATCGGGATTCTTGTCGGCGAAGGCTTGTATGGGTTGACGGTTGCCCTCATCGGCAAACCAGCTGTAATAATGGCGATAGATATTGGAATGTTGGTCGTCCAAGGGAAAACGATCCAAATAGACGCGGGCGGCTGCCTGGCTGTGATCCATCAGCACCATGTTGCGCAATCTGGCGATGGCACTGTCGGCTAACGGGTCGTCGCTATAGGTATCGGCAAAGTCGGCTAACTCGTCTGGTGTCGTGAGCCGGCTGTACTCCAACACGCGCTGCTGCTGCAGCTGGTTGAGAGCCTGCACGTAGTAGCTGCCGCGGGGGTAATGTTCCAAATAGGCAGAATAGGCCTCGATAGTATTGGCCTTGCAGGCGGCAGCATAGGCCAACCGGCTCTTCTGCCGCATGGCTGCCTGCCGCACCGAGGGACTGTTGGGGAATGGCTTCGCGGCCGCATCCACCAGTTCTTCGGCATCATAAAGGGCGAAATAGCGAGGTGCCAGCAAGGCCAGCATCTGCTCGCAGGTGTCGGCTTCTGCAGTGCCGGGATGGCCCTCGCGGAAAGCATAGTAGCCCGCCAGGGTATTCTCCTCTTTGACACGGCCAAAAGCATCAACCTTCTCTCGACGGCGTATCAACTTGACGATGGTGTCGTTGCTGGAAAAAGCCTTGAGATAGGATTTTCGCTCGGCAGGGGTCATATCGTCGAGATGCTGCCGTACATACTGCAGTGCCTGAACCTCTATGTCGCGACTCTGCTGACGGATTGCATTAAGCGATACGTCGCGGCGCATGAGTCGTTGCATCTCGCGATAATTCTCGCGTCCTGAGCCCTTCAGCAATTCTGTGTATCGCTCATTGGCACGGGTGTTGTAGCCCATCGCCTGGGGAAGGTTGTGCATCGGGTTGCCTGGATTGGCGAAATAGGCCGCCATATCCACGAGATTGGCCACATCGTTGGGATTCTTGGTGTATTCACGATAAAGCGCGGCATACTGGTCCTTATACTTAGGCTCTGTCTCCGGCTTCTGCGCGGTGGCAACGGCCGAAAGGCTCAGCAACAGCAATATTGGCAACAATCTCTTCATGGGAACAAAAAAAGTTAGAACGTGATGCTTTTCAAGATGGCCTCAAACTCCTTCTCCATCTGTGGATAGGTGGCTTTGGTAGTCTCCAAACGGAACTCCACGATGGTGTTCTTCTCCTTAAAATACACCATGCGGAAACGATAGTCCTTCTTGTCTTTGACATTGGTATAGGCGCCTTCGAAACCTGCGCCGCCCGACTTAGGCAATCCTAGTCCTTTCGAATAATCGTTAAGCGACTCATAAGGCTCTTTCGTATAGCGTTCGAAGACAAAGTCATACACAGGCTTCGTATAGTTGGTTCGGACATAGATGCGGAGGAACGGCAGCACTGTGTCGCCTTGGCTCACAATGGTGCTGGCATTGTAAAAATAGAGATACATGGTGGTATTGGCATCCACCTTTTGTGTACTCAGGAACTGCCACTTGCTGGGAAATTGAAACTTGGCATGGGTACCCATGATTGGCACCTGGGCTTGCATCGAGCCAGCCAGCATCAGCATGGCCGCCAGCATCAGCAGCCGTCCCAAACGTCCTTTTCGAGAATTATTATCAATGTTATTCATTTTTCAAATGCTATTTTTAAATGTTAAGTGGTATTTAGTGGGTAATGGCTTGCGGTCCTCGCCGCATCAGCCCATGATTCTAAATCCTAAATATCAACTGCGTCAGCCTATTTTTAAATTATTAATTGTGAATTGTAAATTATTAGCTATTAATTGTTTGATAAAAACCTATGATTTTTTCCGTGAGCCGCTCCGTGCTGTAATGATTGACGATGAGGTCGTAGGCGTTGTGTCCCACCTGCGAGCAGAACTCGGGGTCTGAGATACAGCGTTCCACCTGTTCCACAAATTGTTGCGGCGTGTCGGCTATCAGGATGTCCTTGCCGTTGGTGTATTCGATGCCCTCGGCACCGATAGTAGTGGCGATGACCGTCTTGCCCGCAGCCATGGCCTCGATGATCTTCACGCGGATGCCGCTGCCGCTGAGCAGCGGAACGATGTTGATGAGCTTCGAGTTGATGAAATAAGAGGCATCCGACACCTCCCCTATCACCTTCACACCAGGCTGCTGCAACTGCAGCAGTTCCTTGGGCATCTTGCGTCCCGCCAGATAGAAAGTCAGCTGAGGCATGCGCTCATGCACCAGTGGCCACACATTTTCCAGAAACCAATCGATGCCCTCCTGGTTGGGACGCCAGTCCATCGAGCCGATGTGGAACAACGAGTTGGACTCTGGCGCCACGTTGTCCAGCTGCTCGGGGATCACGCCGAAAGGTATTGAGATGACGGGCTTGCGGCCATGCTCGCGGAAAAACTGAGCATCGTTCTCTGTGATGGAGACCACACCGTCGTAATCGTTGACATGCTCGCGCTCATAGGCGCCCAGTGTCAATGCCAGATGGCGCAGATAACGGCGCTTGAAGGGGTTGCGCTCGCTCTTCTCGATACGCTGCCATATCTTGTGCTCCACATTGTGGGCACGCAGCACCACCTTGGCGTTGCTATGCTTGCGAATAAGGGGCACGTATGGCGTGAGGAATATGCTCTCCACATGCACCACATCGAATGCCTCCTCTTGCAGCACCTGACGCAGCTTGTCGCTGAAGTCACGGCTGATGAAGCGCTTCACATGGTACGACTCGCCGCAGAGCCAAGCCACTGCGGCATCCAGCATATGGATGTTGAGGTCCACGTGCACCGCCTCGAAACGGGTCTTCTGTAGGTACTCCTCGCCCATGCGCTCACGCTGCACGGGGTGTTTGTCGCTGCACATCGACAGCACGCGCACCTCACAGCCGGCAGACAGCATCCCTTGAGTGATGCTGTTCATCGCCAACGTGCCTCCGTCAACGGGCGGATAAGGCGGTTTGTTACAGAGCTGTAATATTTTCAAAATGCTATGTTGATAAAGGTTGAAAGACGAAGGTTGAACGTTGGGTGATATGGAGGGTTGAAGTTATTTAAAATTTCTGGTTATTCCTTTCAGTTCTTAGTTTGACGGAGTTGAACGAGAGCATAAGAAACTTTTTGTTGTATACGATCCGTAATGTCTTTAACGGTTTCAAGCGAAAAATCAGAGAGCTCGCTCTAGACTGGAGCGCCGGACCGTCACCGACCAACGGGAGATAACTACACTAACTTCTTTATTATGAATTATTAATCATTAATTATTAATTATTTTCACTCCTCCGGCAAAGCCTTGAAGCCCTTGCCCATGATTTCGGAACTCTCAATCACATTCACGAAGGCCGAAGGGTCCAACAGGCGCAGGTTGGCGCGCAGCTTCACGAAGTCGGCGCGTTCCATGGTCACATAAATCATTTTGCGCTCGTTACCGTTGTAGAGGCCCTCCACCGTGATGCAGGTGCCGCCGCGGTGCAGGTCATGCAAGATATACTGACGCACCTCCTCCAGCCGGTCGGTGACGATGAAGGCTGTCTTATAGCTCTTCGTGCCGTCCACCACCAGGTCGATGACCTTGCTCTCAATGAAGATGAGAATCACCGAATAGATAGGTAGCCTGATATCGCCAAAAGCCACGAAAGTCGTCAGCGTGATGCAGCTGTCCACGATCAGCACCAACGTGCCGAGCGAGATTTTGGTGTACTTATGCAGGATCATCGAGATGATGTCGCTGCCTCCCGAAGTGGCGCCGCTACGGAAGATGAGGCCGATGGCCACGCCGTATATCAAGCCGGCAACCACCGTGTTGAGGAAATAGTCGGGCATGAACCACACGTCGTGGTTGGGAATCTCCACATACCCCTGCAGGTCAGCGGGCAACTGGTGCAGCACGGGGCCGTTGTGAATCACGGGGTCGTACCCCCACATCGATTCCAGCAACAGCGTGAAGATGAAGATAAGGATGGTCGACACGATGGTCTTCGCGCCGAACTTAGGCCCTAGGAAGATGAATCCGATGACCAGCAGCACCACGTCCATTCCGATGGCGTACACAGCCACCCTCAGTGGCCACAAGGTGTTGAAGACGTTGGCCAAGCCGTAGGTTCCGCCAGGGGCCATGAGGTAGGGATTGACGAACATAATATCGCCAATGGCAAAGAGCGCGCTGCCCAAAATGAGCAGCAAATAAGAGGTAAACTGCTGTCTAAAATCAGTTTTATTCATTATACATATTACTTAATAATACCCCATTGCTTTGTCCGACAGCGCATTATCCCGCCGCCGCACAAAACAACGCAACTGCAAAGATACGAAAAAAAATTGATAGCGTTGATGAAGATTGGAAGATTTGGAGATTGGAATGGGGAAAGGGAAAAGGAAAAAGTTGAAGGGAGAAGGGGAAAGTTGAAAGTTTGGAGGTTCAAAGATTAGAAGCAATTGTCACGATAATCTGTTATGCCTTTAACTCCTAGCGGTGAAACGCGAAATCTCTTTAACTCCTTTTTGAAGGATGGAAGTTAACTCCCTTCAGCCGTTGAGGGCTCTACATCACAGTCTCAAAAGCGAGTTTTTGTCGTCAGTCTAATTTTAAATTGAAAAAAAGCCCCAGCAACGCAAAAGCGTCCTGGGGCATAATTTTCAGAAATTAAGCAATGCTACTATTCAGCAGCCTCGGGGATGACGGAGACGTAAGAACGATCCTTCTGACCCTTCTTGAAGTGAACAGTGCCGTCGCAGAGAGCGTACAGGGTATGGTCCTTGCCCATGCCTACGTTCTCGCCGGGATTGTGGACAGTGCCACGCTGGCGGATGATAATGTTGCCAGCGATGCAATGCTGACCGCCATAGATTTTAACGCCTAAGCGTTTGCTTTCGGATTCACGACCGTTACTGGAGCTACCAACACCTTTTTTGTGAGCCATAATATAATGTTTTAAAAGGTTAACTACTAAGATTAATTGATGCTATCGATCTTGATCTGGGTCAAATAGTCGCGATGGCCATTCATCTTCTGGAATCCCTTGCGGCGGATTTTCTTGAAGACCAGCACCTTGTCTCCCTTGAGGTGGCGGAGGACGGTGGCCTTAACGTTAGCGCCGGCAATGTAGGGCTGACCTACCTGGATGTTGCCGTCATTGTCTTTGAGCATCACGGTGTCAAAAGTCACTTCCGAGCCTTCTTCGTTCTGAAGACGGTTGACGAAAACCTTCTGATCTTGTGCGACCTTGAATTGCTTTCCTGCGATTTCTACGATTGCGTACATGTTAATATTTTATTTAATTGTGTGATTTATTGCACTTTTTGCGACTTGCGTTATCCACAAATCGGACTGCAAAGATACGACTTTTTTTTGAACCAGCAAAAATAAATTTATTTTTTCACATTTTTTTCAACACCCGCCACTCCGAAGGGCACCGATGGAGCATTGTTTTCTGCCTATTATTTTTTGCACGATTAGTCACTTTCTCAAATTCCATTAGTTCTGCGTGAAAGGAAATCGGGAGTGAGGCGAACGAGCACAAGGTGGACGAAATGTCGCCTCATGTTCGTTATCTGGATTGGGATTGGCCGTATTTTTCCCAGTAGCGGCGGAGCTGGGACTTGGCTTTGACGTTGAGGAGGCTCAGGTCGAAGAGGTAGACGTCGTGGGATCCGGTCTCTACCACTAGGCGGTTTTGTTCGAAGTCGAGGGCCTTGATGTCGGACCAGGGCAGTTCTACCTCCCAGTCGCCATAAAGGACCATGTATTTGATCTCGAACTTGAGGATGCTCCCAAAGCCTTTCCCGGTGGGTCGCAGCACGGCACCGTCCAGCACCATCTTCTCGGGGGTGAGGGTCAGCTTGTTGCGCACCGCCCGAACATAGCAATAGCCTATGTAGAGCAACGACACGAGGAGGAGGGCGAAAAAGGCTTGGGCGAAGAACTTGCCCGCGGTGGTGTCGACACCCGACAAGTCGACGCCTCCCAGCACCAGGCAGGAGATAAGGAAGCCTAAGGGGATGGCCAGCAACACAATGCAGAAGATGGCCCCGCCTCGGGCTTTGTAGACATGGGTCTTGCCACAGGGGTCGCCAGCTGCTTTCGTGTAATGGAAGCGCTCGATTAGGTCGGTGAAGAAGGCTATTATTTTTCGGCGATACATGATTGGTAATAGGGATGAAGGTTGGGAGGAGCTAGGTGTGGCCAGGGAAGGACTAGGATCCGTCAACTATAATCCTAAGCAATAGGTTTAGGCGTTGGAGACGTCGCGGGAGGCGTATTTGGAGATGCAGCCGGGGGTGAGCATGACGTAGGTGTCGTCGTTGAGGAGGTTGGAGGCGAGCATGAGGTCGGCGGTAGTGCGGTTAGTGGCGAAGGCGATGTTGTAGAGGGAGGCTAGGCGGGAGAGTGCGGAGATGTCGTTCTGGTGGCCTTGTACCATGAGGTTGTCGCAGAAGAAGATGAGCATGTCGATCTTGTGCTCGGCTATCATGGCGCCAATCTGCTGGTCGCCGCCCAGTGGGCCAGAAAGGAGGCGGACAATCTTGTTTTCGAAGGGACGCTGGTTGTCAGCGGTTGTTATTTCGCTGAGGAGCCTGCCTGTAGTACCCGTGGCGTAGAGTGTGTGTTGGGAGAGGACGGCAGTGTTTTGGCGAGCCCATTCGATGAATTCTTGCTTGCGGCCGTCATGGGCTACTAGGGCGATGTTTAGATGACGCATTTTCAAATATTTAAGATTTATGTATTAAAATTATTATCTAGAAGAGCTCGGTTGAACTAGGAGGAAACCGTGGAGAGCTCGAAATCTACTGAGTACTGAGGGATTCAGAGTGTGGACCCTAGCTGGCGAGCTTGATTGAGGTAGTCGGTTTGACGGATGTCGCCGGGGTCTTTGACGCCTTGTGCGAGTACCATGCCACAGTCTTCGATATCGAAATTTTTGAGCAGGAGACTGTACTGCAGCTTGATGGGTTCGACGACATGGGGCTTGGAGGAGGCAGCAGCCAGAAGCAGCACGGCCTGACGGATATGGAAGGTGTCGCGCAGGGGGTTGTGCAGCCGATGGATGACGGCGGCCAGCTGGGCGCTGATGCCGTAGAAATAGACTGGCGAGGCGATAACCAGCAGGTCGCAGTCGGCCAAGGCGGCATAGACCTGCTGCATGTCGTCATTTTGGACACAACGTTTGCCGTTGGCAAAGCAGGCATTGCACCCGCGGCAAGGGGTCACATGGAGGTCTGCGACCGAGAGAGTTCTGACATTGCAGCGCTGGCGGGCACCTTCGGCGAAGGCCTGGGCCAGCATCGCTGTGTTGCCATCTCGGCGAGGACTTCCTTGTAGGATGACTATGTTTTTCATTGAAGGTTGGAAGGTTGGGAGATTTGAAGATTGGGAGGTTGGGAGGACCAGATTTTCCAGATATTCCGGATTATCCGGTGGGATAGGTACTAACCGCTAACCGTTCTATCTCTTTAGGTTATACACCACCTCGCGGCGGTTGCCGCAGGCATCGGCTAGGAAGATGTTGACACGGAAAGTCTTGCCGAGGTCGGCAACCTGCGAGAGGTCAATGGAGAGGGTGGCACTCTTGCCGTCGAACTCGGAGAGGACCCACTGGTCGTTGACGAAGCAACGGTATTCGCGGACGCCGGAGAGATTGTCGCCCATCTTGAGGAGCAGGACGTTAGGAGCCTTGCCTCCTGCCTTGAAGTTGCTGGGAGTGACATAAGGTGCGGAGGTGTCGCATTTGACGACGAAGTTGCCATACCAGCGAGCATCGGCTTCGAGCCAGCGGCCAGGCTTGCCTTCGACGTTGCGCTGGACGATGCGGGTGGGCAGCGCGGAGGCATAGTCGCCGCTAATGCGGCAGATGACGAGTTGCTCGGGCTCATATCCGATAGGGATGGGCATGCGGATGACCCAAGTATGGGTAGGGGGATAGGGACTCTTCCAAGGACGCACGGTGACAATGGGCGAGATGTAGCGACGGTCCTGCTGGATGCCGTGGAGGAGGAGATCGTCGTAGTACCCCATGCCCACCGGCATGTCGATCTGATAGTCGCCGCGGTGGATGGTGAGGGGCCAGCAGTAGAGGAGGCTGTCGGAGAAGAGGTGGTAGGATGGATGCTCTGGGATGTCGTGCATGGGAACGAGGGTCTCAAGACTGTTGCGGACATAGAGGCGGCGGACCGTGCTGTTGCCATTGAAGTCGGTGACGGAGATGGTGATGCGGTGCAGCGTGGTGTCACTGGGAATGAAGCCGATGCTGCCGTCGCCATAGGTGCGTGCGGGACGGATGGGATCGCCTGGGAATCGGCGAGTCATGACGTAGCCCTCCTGGGTAGAGCAGTAATGGCTGTAGTCGATTTGGGCGTTGATGGCGCGGGTGTCGCCGTTGGGAATCTTGGTGACGCAATATTGGAAGAAAGGCTTGCCGTCGACCCAGATATCGATGCGGTCGTAGCCGTTATGGAAGGTGGATCCTTTGGACATGTCGTCTGCGTAGACACCGATATAGAAGCGTCCGATGATGCTGATGGGCTTGCGTTCGGTGCCAGCGACAGCGCCCTCTTCGAGGTCTACTTGGTAGGTCGACTTGCTGCCGTTGACACGGCTGTTCTTGTCGACGGGATAGAGCTTGATGCCGCGCAATGTTGGGGGCATGGTGTCCACTATGGAGAGACCGAAACGGAGGGGATTGAGGGTGTGCTGAGTGCGGGTCTCGCGAATCTCGTAATGAAGGTGGGGACCGCCGCTCATGCCGCTGTTGCCCGCATGGGCGATGATGTCGCCGCGATGGACGGGCAGCTCACCTTCGGAAAGGGTGGTGTCGAGCGAGTAGCACTGGTTGCGACGCTGAAAATCAAGGACATAGTCGGCAATGGCACCCTGGTAGCTGTCAAGGTGCAGATAGACCGTGGTGATGTTGTCGCCATGGTTGATATAAAGCATCTTGCCGCCATCATAGGCCGAGATGCGCAATCGCGAGACATAGCCGTCGGCGGGGGCGTAGACTGGGGTTCCTATGCCGGTGTCGCCGCCTATGCGGAGGTCGAGTCCGCCATGGTAGTGGTTGCCTCTGATTTCGGCGAAGGTGCCAGAGGGAGCAATATCGCGATGCAACGGGGGGTCGAGCCGCACCCGCTGCGCAAAAGCGGCGGCAGCCGACAAAAAGAAGAGGAGGATATAGAATGCTTTTTTCATGATAATCAGACTGACATTAATTCACGTGCCGTCTGCATGGCGGCATCGGTGGGGGGATTGGAGGAGAGCATGACGGCAATCTCGTTGACGCGTTCGTCGTCGTCGAGGGGATGGATGCGGGAGACGGTGCGGGAGTCTTCGAGACCTTTGGCAACCTTGAGGTGCTGGCAGGCCTTGGCGGCAAGCTGGGGAAGATGGGAGATGGCGATGACCTGCATGTGGCGGGCCATGGAGCGCATGATGGAGCCGACGGCGACAGAGATGTCGCCGGAGACGCCGCTGTCTATCTCATCGAAGATGATGGTAGGCAGGAGGCTGCGCTGGGTGACGATAGACTTGACGGCGAGCATGAGGCGCGAGAGTTCGCCACCGGAAGCGACATCGGCGAGTGGACGCAGGGTGCCGCCCTGGTTGGCGTTGAAGAGCAGCTGGATGTTGTCGTGGCCCAAGGGACCATAGTCGGCGGCGGGGACGATGCTGGCGACGATGCGCGCGGAGGCCATGCCCAGCTGTGCCAGCACGGGGGCCAGCTGACGTTCCAAAGCCTCAGCGGCCTGGCGGCGGGAGGCGGTAAGACTGTCGGCGATGCCTTGCAGTTGGCCAAAGGCTTGGTCGACTTGCTCCATGACGAGGCGGATCTGGTCGTCGAGGCTGTCGGCCGACTGCACCTGTTCGTCGAGCTGCTGCTGGATGGCCAGGAGGGCGGCGACGGAGTCGACGTTGTGCTTGCGCTGGAGGCGGTAGATGAGGTCTAGCCGCTCAGAGACCTGCTGCTGGCGTTCGGGGGAGTATTGGAGGTTGTCGTTGAGGGCGTTGATATCGGAGAGGATGTCCTGCAGCTCGATGAGGCAGGAGTCGAGGCGCTGGTGGAGGGTGTCGATGCCGGTGTGGTAAGCGTTGACACGGGAGAGGGCGCTGCGGGCAGTGGAGAGGCGCGAGAGGGCGCCATCGTCGCCGTTGCCGTCGTCGCAGGCGGCGGCCACGAGACCGAGGGCTTCCTTGATGGTCTCGGTGTGCTCAAGCAGCTGCATCTCTTCCTCGAACTCGGCCTGCTCGCCGTCGACGAGCTTGGCGGCGGTCAGCTCATCGAGGAGGAAGCGGTTGTAGTCCATGACTTTGGCATTCTCGGCATCTTGGGCAGTGAGCTGCTCGAGTTGCCGCTTGAGGGAGGCATATTGGCGGTAGGCCGACTGATACTGGGGCAGCGGCGACTGCTCGGAGAGGGTATCGAGAAGCTGGGTCTGGAAGGTGCTCTCGGTGAGCGTGAGGGTCTGGAATTGAGAGTGGATGTCGAGGATATGGGGAGCCAGCTCCTTGAGAAACTGGAGGTTGGCGGGGGAATCGTTGACAAAGGCACGGCTCTTGGCCGAAGGAAGAATCTCGCGACGCAGTACGAGGGTATCGTCGTAGTCGGCATCGTATTGGTCGAAGATGGGCTGGAGGCCTAGGCCGGAGATGTCGAAAGCGGCTTCGACAACACATTTCTTCTCTTTGTCGTAGAGCACCTGCGCATCAGCGCGTTGGCCCAACAGGAGGGCGAGGGCTCCCAAAAGAATGGATTTGCCCGCTCCCGTCTCGCCGGTGATGACGACGAATCCAGGGTCGAAGACGATGTCGGTCTCGAGGATGAGGGCGTAATTTTCTATGTGTAGCGAACGAAGCACGATATATTGATTTTTATGAGTTACATAAGCATGGGTGCGATGCGGTTGAGGGCAGCGACGAGGGCATCGATGTCCTGACGGGTGGTGTAGCAGGCAAAGGAGGCACGCACGGTGCCCGGGATGCCGTAGCGGTCCATGATGGGCTGGGTGCAGTGGTGGCCGGTGCGGACGGCGATGCCGAGCTTGTCAAGCAAGGTGCCGACGTCATAGGGGTGGGCGTCGCCGAGGAGGAAGGAGATGACGCCTGCCTTGTGGGGCGCGGTGCCGAAGAAGCGGATGCCGGGAACCTCCTGCAGCCGCTGGGCAGCATAGTGGAGGATGTCGTCCTCGTGGGCAACGATGGCATCAAGGCCTTGGGAAAGCATGAAGTCGATGGCGGCACCGAGGCCGAGAACATCGCCCACTGAAGGGGTGCCGGCCTCGAACTTGAAGGGCAGCTCGTTGTATGTGGTGCGTTGGAAGGTGACATCCTTGATCATCTCGCCGCCGCCTTGGTAGGGAGGCAGCTTGTCGAGGAGCTCCTGACGGCCGTAAAGGACGCCGATGCCCATGGGGGCATACATCTTGTGGCCCGAGAAGCAGTAAAAGTCGCAGTCGATGTCCTGCACGTCGACAGCCATGTGGGCAACAGCCTGCGCACCATCGATGAGGATGGGCACCTGGTGGCGGTGGGCAATGGCGGTGAGCTGGCGCACGGGGTTGACGGTGCCCAGCGTGTTGGAGACGTGGTTGACGGCGACGATGCGGGTGCGGGAGGTAAAGAGGCTTTCATAGGCCTCGAGATCAAGGACGCCCTCGTCGGAGAAGGGAATGACGCGCAGGGAGGCGCCAGCCTGCTCGCAAGCCAGCTGCCAAGGGACGATATTGGAGTGGTGCTCCATGCCGGAGACGATGACCTCGTCGCCAGCAGAGAGAAAACGACGGCCGAAGGTGGCAGCCACGAGGTTGATGCTCTCGGTGGTGCCGCGGGTGAAGACAATCTCCTGGTGGCTACGGGCGTTGACGAACTGCTGCACCTGGCGGCGGACAGCCTCGTAACGTTCGGTGGCCTGGGCGGCAAGATAGTGGGCACCGCGGTGGATGTTGCTGTTGAGCGTGAGGTAGTAGTTGGTGAGCGCATCGATGACCTGCTGCGGCTTCTGGGTGGTGGCAGCATTGTCGAGATAGACCAGCGGATGGTTGTAGACCTGCGTATCGAGAATGGGGAATGACATATCGCGGAGTGACTATAGTTTATAGATTAAATACATGACTACCAGCCCCAGGGTGAGGAGACCCAGGAAGATGAAGAAAGCCCAGCTGCAGCCGCGCTTGGGCAGCGGGCGGTCTTTGCGGGTGAAGAGTCGGGCGACCTCAATCTTGCGGTCGATATCGGACTGCTGGGAACGGACTTCGTTATCGTAACTGGTATCAGGCATGGGCGGCTTTGCGTTTTTTTACGATGGCACGGATGATGAGGATGGCAACAGCGGCGCAGAAAAGCACGATGATGATGATGGAGAGCTGGCGGCTGTAGCGTTCGATGACCTGCGGGTCGGCAGCCTGGTAGGCAAGATAGCCGAGGAGGCCGAGGACGCAGTTCCAGACCGCAGCACCGATGAAGGTGAAGAGCGAGAAGGCCGCGATGTTCATCTTGGAGAGGCCTGCGGGGATGGAGATGAGCTGGCGGATGACGGGGATGAGGCGGCCGATGAGGGTGGAGATGTTGCCGTGGTCGTTGAAGTAGGTCTCGGCGCGCTGCACCTTCTCCTTCGAGAGCTGCAGCAGATGGCCCACCTTGCTGTCGGCAAAGGCATAGATGATGGGACGTCCAAGCCAGCGGGAGAGGAAATAGTTGATGTAGGCGCCCAGCATGGCGCCAAGGGTGCCGATGAGGATGATGAGCCATATCTTCATGCCGCCCTGGGTGTCGGGGTTGCTGGCCACATAGACGGCGGGCGGGATGACCACCTCGGAGGGGAAGGGTATGAAGGAACTCTCAAGCGTCATGAGCAGTCCTACGGCGGTATAGTTCATGTTGGCATCGTACCAGGTGAGGGCCTTGGCCACAAAGCCCGAAGAGGCGCTGTCGGTGCCTCGCAGCTGCTCAGCGATGTTGATAGGCTGGGCGGCAGGGGCGGCAACCGCTTCGGAGGCGGGACCGGCAACGGGAGCTTGGACAGCAACAGTGTCGGCGGCTTGGGCGAAAGCCATCTGGCCGACGATGAGCAACAGGAGGATAGTCAGAAGTCTTTTTCTCATAGAGTTATATTTGTTGTGTGAATACATTGATCATTTCCACGATCTCGGGGTCTTGTGCGAGTTCGGGGTACTGCAGGAAGAGCGACGGGTAGAGGGGCGCAAAATGAGGCGCGGAGCTGCGGAGCTGCGAGAAGATGCGGTTGCGGAGGCCGAGCTTGAAATAGCAATAGATGAGGCGCGAGTCGAAGCTGAAGACATCGTCTGCATTGTCGCGCGACTGTTCGAGGATGGCCACCGCCTCAGGATATTCCTTGAAGCGGATGAAGAAATCCACCAGGTCGAGCCAATAGATGTCGTTGGAGGTGTCGAGCCGTATGGCGCGACAGAAGCCATCGATGGCCTCCTCATCGTATCCAAGCCTGTCGGCACAGTTGCCGAGGTCGTCCCAAGCCTGAGCGAAGCTTTGGTCCTGCTCGACAGCCTTCTTGAGATAGGTGTAGGCCGTCTGGTAGTTGCCTTGGAGCATGAACAGCTGCGCCATGCTGTCGTAGACGAAACAGGAGTCGAAGGCAAAGTCGAGGGTGTCGTGCAGCACCTGGATGGCCCGGTCGTATTGATGCATCATCTTCAACGTCTCCGCATAGCAGAGATAGGCGTCGTAGTAGTGCTTGTCGATGGCAATGGCATACTCGAAGGCATCGCAGGCCTTCTCATACAGCTTGAGCGAATGGTAGGAGTAGCCCAACGCATGCCAGCCTTCCTTGGAGAAAGGATGGTCGGCGACATGCTTCGTGAAATAGTCCACGCCCTCTTCGCTCTTGCCCAGCATATCCCACGCTTCGGCCAACAGCGGGCAGGAACGGTTGTGCTCGGGCACTTGCTTGATGGAGAGCTTATAGTAGTGCACCGCTTCAGCATGGCGGCCCAAAGCGCAGAGCGAGTCGGCGATGTTGCAATAGACGACATCGATACGCAGGTTGTCGGAAACCGATTTGAGGAAGTACTGGTAGGCCTGCTCATGGTCTCCCTTGAGGCTATAGGTGACGCCAAGGGCATAGGTCACGCTGTAGTGGTCGGGGTAGTCGCGTTCCAGCTTGTGCAGGTGGCGCAACGCCTCATCGGGGTTGTTGCGCATGCCATATAGATAAGCGCGGTAGACGCTGATGGTGACGTTGTCGGGAAAGAGTTGCTCGCCCAGCTGGACGACGTCGGCCAAGCCTTTCTCATCCCAGTTGCCGATGTAGAAGTCCGCAATGGTCTCTATCTGGTCGGCATCGAAATAACGGTTGCCGCCATCCCTGCTCCCCTCAAAGGCGAGGACCAGGTCGCGGGTCTCGGCGTCATATTGTGCAAAGCGATTTTCTTTCATTAGAAACTGATTCTTATGGTTAGGCCACCTTTGGTGGTGGAGTTGGGATACGAATTGGGGATATAGGGCGTGTTGATGTTGGTTTGGAAGAAGAAGCGGGCGGTGAGACTGGTGGAGAGGGCGTATTCGGCCGACACTTCCACCATCCATACCTCGCTGCCTGAGGAGACCTGCTCTTTGCCCTGGTTGATCTTGCGGATGTTGGTCTTGTTGCTGTTGTAGGTGAGGTTGAGCTTCAAGACGATGTCGCTCTTGAGGTGGTGGACCTGCTCGTTGAACATGACGTCGAAGGCGATGTCCTTGATGCGATAGCCACCGCCGAAGGTGATGCCGTCGCGGGTGGTCTCGGTGAGCTGGTTGTTGGCGAAGCTGAGGTTGAGGGTGCGGTTCTTCTGTAAAGAGAAGTTGAACTGCACGCTGTTGGTCATGCCCACATCCACGCGGATGAGGGGGTTGAACTGTTCGGTGATCTGCACGCCCTCCATGCTGATGGGCGCGACAAAGTCGCCGGTGCTGTTGAGCACGTCCTCAAGGCCGTAGTCGTAACCCTCCTTGCCGGAGATGGCGGCATCGGTGTAATAGTTGCCAATGGCATATTCCGAGGTGTAGCGGTGGGAGAGGTCGAACTTGGTGAACCATTTCTTCATCGCCTTGATTTTGCTGAGTCCGTTGTAGTTGACCGACCAGTTGGGCAGCGGCAGTCCGAGGAATGGCGAGTAGCCCATGGTGCTGGCATCCTTGCCCAAGTAGGTGGCCAGGAAGCTGGTGAGCAGCACGGTCTGCTGGTTGGCGCCATAGCCGAAGGGGTAGTAGTTGCCGTTCATGGTGTCGAGCACCATGTCCTCGCAACGCGGGTCGGGGTTGCTGGCGGCGAGGCGCTGCGCAACGATGCTGCGGTTGTCCAGGAAGGTCTTGTAGAGAACGTCTGGGTCGATGAAGGCGGTGGCCATGCTCCAGCTGGTGGTTCGGTAGGTACCCGTCATGACATAAGATAGCGGTCCGTCGACTTCGTCCCACTGGCTCAAGTATTTATAATAGTACTCTTCGCTCGATTGGTCGCTCTGCGAGGCAGTGATGTTGATCTTGAAGTCACGGATGGGCTCTACCGAGGCCTGCAGTTGAAGCGTCTTATTCAACGTGTTCTGGTGGGAGGAATTCATCAGCGTGTCGGTGGAGAGGAGGCCGTCGATGCGTAGCCGCTCCACCAAGCCGTCGTTGTAGCCGAGAACGAAAGAAGGTCCCGGCAGCCAGCCGTTCTTGGGATCCATGCCCAGGATGCTGGCCGTGCCCATGTAGCCGGGCAGCCTAGAGCCGGTGTTGAGGCCATACTGGATGCTGAAGGTCTTGAGGCAGGTGACGAAACGAATGCCGAAGTTGCCCAGCTCGCCAAGGAATTCAGCCATCTGCGCGCGGCGCACCGAGTCGGGGTTGTTGGCACGGGCTATGGAGTCTCTCTGTGCCTGCTCGCGCTCCTTGCGGGTCATGCGCTTGGGGTCTTTGGGCGCGGGCTTGTTGGTGGTCTTGTAGGCATTCTTAATAATTGGTACCTTATTATATAATGTCTGCATGGTGCCGGTCACCGAAGCCTGCATCTGGGTGGCATTGGTGAGGGTGCTTCCTTGTGCGGCCAGCGCCTGCGTGGTACCCATGAAGTTATAGGTGGTGTTGTAGCTCACCGGCATGCGCATGAAGTCCATGAAGGGCAGCTTGGTGATGGGGACATCCCAGGTGAGGTTGATGGACTGCTGGAAATTCTGCATGGTGCCGCCGCCCATGGCCGACTGCCAGATGCTGTCGCGGGCTTCGCGGGTGTCGACACGGCCGATGGGCTCGTCGATGCGGGCATTGGCGGTGGAGCTGTACTGCAGGTGGATGCTGCGGGCAAAGTCCCACTGGAGGCCATATTCTCGGCGCCAGGTGAACTGCTTGAAGAAGGTGGGCTTCATGATGACGAGCGCGGCGCCTTTGTTGCGCAGCAGCGTCTCCTCGTAGTCGCGGTAAACCTCGGTGCTGAAGGAGAGCGCCTTGGGCTTGTAGCAGAAATTAAAGTCTTTGATGAACTTGCCGTTGGGACTGTTGACGAACTTCGAGCTGCTCTTGGCAAACGGCGTCACCGAGCCCTCCTTCTGCGGGGAGAACGAGTAGGTGAGTCCGCCGCGGTGCTGGTCTTTGTTATAGTAGGTCAGCTCGTCATCCGACGACCGCTCCCGGCTATAGGCATAGGAGAAGGTGAAGTTCTCGATGTCGTAGAAATGGGGGTTGAGCGCACCCTTGCCGGTACGTTCCTTGTGCATGTTGGTCAAGGTGAGGTTGGTGGTGGTCTTGCGCTCCTGCGTCATGGCCTTCACGCTGTCGCGCTCGGCCTGGGTGGCATAGGTCTTGAGGTCTTCCCTGAGTTTGACGTCGGGGTCGAGGGGGTTGTATTCGGGGCTGCCCACCTGCTTGTTCCAGTCGAGGTAGAAGGGGATATGCACGCCCCAGTCTTCGGGTAGGAACTTGCCCAGCTCGATGTCCATGGTGCTCTGCATCTGCAGGGTGTTGACCAGCTCGAGGGCGGTGAGCTTCTCTTCCAAGTTGCCGAAGCCGGCGGTGCGGTAGGAGCCGAAGAGCGAGAGGTTGCCGAGGTCGGCGAGGTTGGTGCGCGCCAACGCTTTGGCAGCCCAGCCGCCGCGGTTGTTGAAGTCGGTGAGGCGCAGCTCGTTGAGCCACACGATGCACGACTTGGGCAGCATGTCGTTGCCGTCGTCGATACGTTCTTTCTTCGGATTGCGCACGCCCACCATGATGACTTTCACCTTGCCCAGGTTGGGAGTGCCGAGAACGGTGTATTTGCGGCCGCCAACCACCTCGCTGTAGAGCAGCTGGCTGCTGTAGTTGAGGTCGCCGTTGCGGATCAGGCGGTTGCGGTTGGTCTTGATGTCCACCAGCTGGGTGAGGTCGATCTCCACGTTGTTGTCGCGGGGCCAGATGGCATAGGGGTCGTCCTTGCCCACGCCCCACTCGGTGAATTTGAGGGGCACCTCGTATTCGTAGTAGTTGTTGGTGTAGTCGCTGCCCAGACGGACGAACAGCACCAGGTCGTCATCGTCGATGTCGGCCATCTCGGCCTTCTTCTCAGCGTGGACGAACATCTTCATCTTGCCATAGTTGCGCAGGTCGTACTGGGTGCTGCGGTAGACGGCGCGGGCGTCGCCGGAGGCGAGGTCGGTGATGTCGAGCGCCAAAGCCTGCTCGTTGAGCTGGATGGAGGTGGAGGAACTGCTGTACCACTGCTCGCGGTCGATGTCGGGAGGCAGGACGTAGGGCACGGGGTAGCGGCTGCCGTTCTCTTCGATGCTCACGGTGCTGATGCTAAAGGAGGTGCTGGCACTGGTGCCGGTAGTGTAGTCGCCCGGCTGCAGCAGGTCTTCGGTATATTTGCGCCAAGTGGCATAGACTAGGTCGAGGGTGGCAAAGCGGAGGATGATGGGTTGTTCGAAATCGTTGAGGAACATGCGCATGAAGCGGATGGACTGGAAGCCGTTGAGCTTGCCCACCAGCTGGTCGTATTCGCGCACCGGGATGCGGAACTGGTACCACTTGCAGGAGGTGGTGCCGCCGTTGGAGAGCATCACGTCGTGGGCTTCCTGGATGTCGACGATGTGATTCTCGCCGATGACCATCTTGGCGGGGTCGAGTTCGATGACGTATTGGTAGTAGTTCTCGCCTTCGCTGAGGGTGTTGTCGCGGTTGATGTCCTCGACGTTGGGGTAGTTGGAGGCGTTGGTGGAATAGCTCTCGGTGTTGTCGGCATCAACCACCGAGTTGCCTTCGGGGCCGTTGTAATATTTGTAGCGGTCGTTGATTTTCACATCCTGCTCGTCGTAGTCGCTGCCGCGGTAGTAGTGGAAGTCGTCGGCCGAGGGGTCTGCGAGGGCCAGCTGGTAGGCGGGGGATGAGGTGCCGTAAAGCTGGGCTATCTGTTCAAGGAAGTCGGAGAAGAAGCTCTGCTCGTCGGTGCAGCCGTAGCTGCTGCTGAGGCCGTCGTAGCCGATATCTTGGTATTTGCGCGAGGACTCGTTGTTGTCGAAGGCATTGACGATGGGCTGGGTGTTGGGCACGCGGCCCCAGATGGTGGTGTCCACGCCGGTGACTTCAGGCGAGGTGGGCAGGCCGTTCTCAAAGCTCTTGCGGCCGTCGCGGAGGATGTCTTCGCTCACTTCGCCGAGGTTGATATAGAGCTTGCCGCCCGTGTGGTTGGGGTTGTCGATGAAGGGGTCCATGAGCCAGAATTCCAGCGTCTCGATGTTCTGGGTCTCAAAGTCGGTATAGTCCAGTTCGCGCATGATGCCTGCCCAGCGGCTGCGGGGCTGCGCCAAGGTGCCGTCGACATTGAGGCCCGCACTGTAGGGCGAGGGGGCGGCATCGTAGTTGTAGGGACCGCGCTCGTTGGGGTAATAGGCTAGGTTGAACTCATATACCACCATGGGCTGTCCCTGCACGAGGTCTTTGTTGGGGAAGACCTCCTGCTCGTAGATGCGGCGCGAATAGGGCCGCGAGCGATCTTCGTCGGTGATGTTGCTGGGACTCTCGTTGGTATAGAACGACTGGTCGATGCGGTACCAAGCCAGCTTGGCGCGGTTGAAGCCATAGGCCAGCCCGGTGCCGGGTGCCGTCTCCGGGAACATGGGCAGCGAGAGCCTGTAGTCCTGCGGGGTGCTGGCCAGGTGCCAGTAGGTGATGCCCTTGAGGTCGATGCTGCTCTCGGCGCCTTCAAAGTCGTCGATATAGGACACGCTGCCCTCTTTCTGGCCCGTGGAGGCCAATCCGGGCACGAACTGTGCGAACTCGGCCGACACGGTGAGGTTGGAGGGCGCCTTGGTGGAGATGCCGGGCAGGCGGTCCACCAGCTTGGTGATGAAGGGCGCCTCGTGGCTATAGTTGAGGTCGAGGCCCCAGATGCTGTTGCTGGTGGGCTCCTCGCCAAAGTTGTTCTTCTGGGTCAGCGGCTTCTCGCGAAGGTTCATGAAGGTGCCGCCGATGTTGAAGTCGGGCTGCACCTCATAGTTGATATGGGTTCCCAGCAGCGTCTTCGACATCATGCTGAAGGAGTTGTTCTCGCTGCTGACGCTGATGGGGGTGCCGCTGGCGAGGATGCTCTCATTGATGATGCGCACGGTACCCATGGTGTAGTCGACGGTGTAGTCGACATTCTCGATGAGGGGCATGCCGCCCGCGGTGACGGTGACGGATCCTTGCGACACGCTGTATCCCAGCGAGATCTCGCCGCTCACGGTACTGGAATAGTAGCCTTCGAGGTAGAACTTGTTCTTGTCGGCATACTGCTGCGCCAAGGTGCGTGTCATGGTGTAGAGTGAGTCGAAGCAGTACTCTTTGGCAAAGTCGTCGTCGCCCAGGATGGTGCGCAGGTCTTTGCCGAAAGGCTCGACATAGGGGAAGAAGATGCGGCCAGTGCTGGCCTGGATGGTGCCGCCCTTGTAGGCTGCGCTGTCAAACCAGTCGAACACGCCATCGGCATAGTAGTAGTTCTGCGAGGCGTCCATGCGGTCGAGGCCGAAGAGCTCGATCAGCGGGATGCCCTCCTTGGGACCGTCGGTGAAATAGCCGATGCCCACGCCGCCTTCTTTGCTCTCGTACAGCACGTTGAGACGGAAGTTCTCACGGCCTAGCGACGAACTCTTGAGGAAGTAGACGTTCTTCATCATCAGTTTCCATAGCGGACTGCGGGTGTCGATGCTGGTACCCTTGATCAGCTTCACGATCAGTGTGTTGGGGTCATTGACGCCATCGGTGGTGAGCTCGCCGACCTGGTAGACGGTCGAGTCGCCGATGACTTGGTACTGATAGGCCACTGCCAGCACTTGGTCGGCCATCAGCGGCTGGCTGAGGGTGATGAATCCAAGCTGCGAGTTGTAGGTATATTCGTTGCTGGGAAGCAGGCGGGCGCTCTCAATCTTTTCGTAGTCGCTGCCCGACACGAATCCCAAGCCCTGCATGTGGGAGGTGATGTTGTCTTTGTTGCGCACCACGGCGGGATTCATCACTTCCAGCAGGTTGTTGCTGTTGTTGGTGGGCTTCACCGAGCGGCCGCCGAGGATGCGCTCGCTGGAAGGCTGGTTCTCGCCCAGGTCGGTCAATGCCAGGATGTCGCGGTTGTTTGTGACGGCGGCGCCGATATTGGTGCGCCACACCTCCATGCGGATAATCTTGATGTTGGTGTTGGGCGTAGGCAAGGTGGACATCGCCTTGTTGTAGTTGTCGTAAAAATATTGGGAGATGAAATAGTGGCGGTTTTCCTCGTATTCGTCGGCGCGAATCTCGAACTCTTGCGTGGTGGCGCCGCCCTGCACCTGCATGTTCTCGGTGCTGGTCTGCTTGTTGGAGACGACGGCGTCGACCGTCAGCTTGCCGAACTTGAGCTTGGTGTGGGCGCCGAAGAGCTCCTGGCTGCCCTGTATCAGGGTGGTGGTGAGGGGGAAGGAGATATTGGCGAACTCGGCCAGCTGGACGATGTCGTCCTCCTTGCCCTCGAACTTGAGCTTGATCTTGTTCTCAAAGTCGAAGGTGGCCTGCGTGTTCCAGTTGATGTCGAAGTCCATCAGGTCGCCGATCTTGGCGTTGAGGCTTATCTGGATGTTCTCGTCAAAGTCGGGATGGGTCTCGCTGCGTCGGTCTTGGTCGATATTTGGGTCGTCGCGGAAATTGTTGACGATCTGGAAGGTGAGGTCGGCGCTGCCGGTGGGGTTGATGCTGATGTCGCCGATGGAGAGCAGGGCGTCGACCTTCTTGCTGATGTCGCTGAATCCGGGGATGCGGCTCAGCAGGCCGTCGTCTTGGGTGGTGTCGCTGCTGTTGGAGCGTTCCTGCCAGTATTTGCGCATCAGCTGGTCCATCTGGTAGTTCTGATACTCCTCGAAGGTCATGTATTCGCGGTTGATGACCATGTCGTCGATCTTGGTGAGTTTCACGTACGAGTCGGTGGACTGGTCGTAGACCACCTCGGTGGTGGTGATGCCGCCGGAGGGAGTTTGGGCCTGGGCTGTGGCAGCAAAAACCAGCAGCATCAGCAGTGCTGCCAGTTTGAGGATTGTTTTATGAGCGGTAGTCGTGATAGCGGTATGAGTATGTCGGTTAGTATGTCAGAGTCTTTGCAAGGCTTCTTTGATGAGTTCTTCCACCGAGAGGGTGTTGGCCAGGGGCTGTAGCACCTTGTCGGCTGCCGCCTTGGGGAATCCCAGCATCACCAGTGCGCTGAGGGCCTCTTCCTTGTTGCGGCTGGCAGGGGCGGCGGGGGTGGCACCGAGGGTGCTGCCCGACACTTTGTCCTGCAGTTCCAGCACGATGCGCTGGGCGGTCTTGGCGCCCACGCCTTTCACGCGCTGCACCATCTTGGCATCCTGCGAGGCGATGGCGTTGGTGAGTTCCTCCACGCTGAGCGACGACAGGATCATGCGTGCCGTCGAGGCGCCCACGCCGCTGATGCTTATCAGCTGGCGGAACATCTCGCGCTCGGCAAGGGAGTAGAAGCCGCAGAGCTGGAAAGCATCTTCGCGGATGATCTCATGCACCCAGAGGCGCACCTCTTTTTTCTCCTGGATGGCGCTATAGGTGTTGAGCGTGATATCCAGCAGGTAGCCCACGCCGCCGCAGTCCACCACGGCGGTGGCGGCGGTCAGCTGGTCCAATTTTCCTTGTATGTATTCGTACATGTCAGTGTCTCGTTGGAATGGTGATTTTGTGGTTTTGAATAAGGTGGTTCGCGCAGCTGGCGGGATGGGCCGTGGGCAGGTGGCCCGGCAAGCCGTGCTTCTCTTCGGGTGTCTCGCTGGCGGGGAACTGATAGCCGATGCCCAAGGCGGGGGAGTCTTCCTGCAGGTGGTAGTCGCCGGCTTTCGGGTCCACGAACAGGGGGTCTTCGTCCCATTCTCCGCCGCGTATCAGGCAGTGGTTGATGGTCATCACGGCCCTGGCGCGGTCGTCGATGCCGACATAGAGTTCTTCGTTGCGGCTGCCGTAGATGATGCAGTCGGTGAGCTCGGCCTGGAAGTCCCACAGGTAGCGGGTGCTGGTCGGGAGGTAGTCGTAATAGTTGCACGCCAGCACGCTGGGCTGGATGCGGTTGCTGTAGCGCCAGTAGTCGGCAAAGGTGCAGCCGCTGAAGCGGTAGTCGCCGCCGTACCACATGGCCACGGTGGCAGTGCCGCAGTTGGTCACCAGCAGGTTGTTGCCGTCGATGCGGGCGGTCTTGCCCCAGATGCCGGCATATTCGCAGTTGCGCACCTCGCAGTTGCTGATGCGCAGCGTGGGGTTGGCGTTGGAGCAGCTGTCTATCTCGAGGCCGATGAAGGCATTCTCCACCACCGCGTGGTCTATCACATTGTCTATGCAGCCCTGCATCATCCAGATGTGGCCCCACTGGCCGGGCAGGTAGTCATACCAGCCATCGTGGCGCAGCGAGGTGAACAGCACCGGCTGCTCCTCCGAGCCGCGGGCGTCGAGACTCCCACGGTCGTAGATCCAGAGCACCGCGTCTTGGGCGAAATAGAGTTCGTCGCCCGGCAGCAGATGCAGGCAGTCGTCGCTATACACCAGGGCGTAGCCCACGATGATATGGGGCAGGTCGTGCCGCCAGTTGTCGCAGTCTATCACGCTGTAGGCGTAAGGTTTTCCGTACATGTCCAGCACGGCGGTGTCGCCATCCATGATGGTGTCGGTGGGCACATGATATACGGCGTTGCGGCCGTAGGCCGTCAGCGGCAGCCGCTGGGTGCCGTCGTCCATGCGGAAGAGGATGGCATCCTCGATGAGGAAAGGCTCGGTAGCCAGGTTGGGCTTGATGTTGGCACGCACGAAGATGAAGATGCTGTCGCCGGCGGCGATGTCGATGTTGCGGGCCGTCATGCTGGTGTCGCCGTCCACATTGAGGCGGAAACGCGACGCATAGCCCTCTGCCAGCGTCACCTCGCCGATGCGCACATTCTCGCGGCTGTGGTTGTAGACCTTCAGCTGCCGCGTGGTGCTGCCCATCTGGGTGAAGACCGTGTCGAAAGCCATCGTGTCGCACGAGAAATCCAACGTAACGCCCGTCGTGGCAAAGGTTTCCTCCTTGGCACACGACGCAAAAAGCAGCGCCATCAGCAGCGCGCACAAAGCGATAATATGTAGTCTAAGTCTCAACACAGAATACTATAAACGCAAAAATAGCTTGATTATTATATATAAAATAATTTTTTTATATTCAATTTCCAAAAAGCATGGAAGACAAGAAGTTGGCTCCCTGCGGTCGGGGTTAGGCTCCCTGCGGTCGGGGGTTAGGCTCCCGTTGGTCGCGGGTGGCTCCCTTCGGTCGCGGTTAGCGGTTAGTGGGTTAGGCTCCCTGCGGTCGCCGACTAAGGACTAAGGACTAAGGACTGAGGACTGGGGCGGGAGCCGTCGGTAGTCTGTTGTCTGTTGTCCTGCAAATTGTAAATTGTCCTTGACCCTTGACCCTAGACTCTTGACCTATTCCGCGGCAGCCTAATTCATAATTCTTAATTATTAATTATTAATTATTTGCGGCGGTAGCCTCTTCGCGTTCTTGTGCGCATATTGTGTTTTTACTGAAGGAAACATTTTGCAATTCCATGACTGGGAAGTCATGGGCAAAATGCTCAAAGGTTCACCGAACCTTTTCGCCCCTTCGCGTACTTCAAAACCGGACCCGACAAATGCAAGCGACAAGTCTTTTCCCCTTTTACCCTTTGCGTGGGATTGAAAAAAAAGGCTCCCGTTGGTCGCGGGTTAGCGGTTAACGGTTAGTGGTTAGCGTTGAGGGTTTAGAGTTGAGAGTTTAGCGGAAAACCTTGAACGGCTAAAACGGAGTGCCCAAGAGTTCACTCTTGAGGCCGTAGTGCAAAGCCGTCAATGAGCGCAGCGAATTAACTTTGAACTTTGAACCTTGAGCCTTGAACCGTAGTCCTTCAAATTGTAAATTAAAAATTATAAATTATAAATTGCTTCCTGTTTTCTGCCACAAAGTGGCCATTTTCTCCCGAAGGGGTTTTCTGCGTAGGGCTGCTCGCCGCAGGCGGGCCTTGGGAGTGAGACGAAGACCGATTGAAGAGCTCGCTCTTCGAAGCGGGCGGCGGCTCACTCACAAGCCAGGTTCGACGAAGGAGAACCAGCCCTAAAGCGTTTTCCTTCCATGTGAGAACGCCCGCAAGAGAAAGGCTCCCTTCAGTCGCGGGTTAGCGGTTAACGGTTAGCGGATGGGGACAGCTTAGCGGTTTTTGGGGAACCCTAGACCCTATTCCTAAGTCCCTAGTCCCTAGTCCTTCAAATTATAAATTATAAATTATAAATTGCTTCCTGTTTTCTGCCACAAAGTGGCCATTTTCTCCCGAAGGGGTTTTCTGCGTAGGGCTGCTCGCCGCAGGCGGGCCTTGAGTTGGAGTGGTTGGGCGCATCCGAGAGCTCGCTCTCGAGGGCGAACGGCCGCTCCTGCTCAAGCCAGGTTCGACGAAGGAGAACCAGCCCCACGCGTTTTCCTTCTATGTGAGAACACCCGCAAGAGAAAACCACCCGCGGCAGCCTAATTCTTAATTCTTAATTCTTAAATCTTAATTATTTGCGGCGTCAGCCTCTTCGCGTTCTTGTGCGCATTTGCGCACTACCTTTGCGTACTTCAAACCCGTTGTATACCGAGTTGTAGACAAAAAACTTTTTCTCTTTTACCC